>Ga0334885_1000782_pt1 | contig 49188 bp, 55 predicted proteins | sample GraSluR1_MG_8_FD_207233 | JGI IMG/M metagenome (GOLD analysis project Ga0334885, IMG submission 207233) | Sludge microbial communities from methane-producing bioreactor in Wageningen University, Netherlands - Granular Sludge_31_05-R1 | ecosystem: Engineered > Bioreactor > Anaerobic >...
GCACGACCAGCATATTATCCCAAGTGCGACTATCCCACTAAACGGTGCAACAAGTAGTCCAATTGGACAAATGAAGAAATGGATTTAGGACTTTTGAAAAACTTTCCGAGAATAACTTGACACAAACATAACTTATGATTTCCTTTACTAAGGGGGGAAAATATGAATATTAGAAATGAAGAAGAATGTGATTATAGAAAAGTTGAGGAATTGACCAAAAAAGCCTTTTGGAATGTGAATTTCCCAGGATGTAACGAACACTACTTGATACACGTATTGAGAAATCATGAGGATTTTGTCCCTGAATTAGATTTGGTGGCAATAGAAGATGACAAAATTGTTGGTCATATTGCATATACGAAGTGCAAATTGATTTCTGATGATGGAACAGAGAAAGTTGTGCTCACTTTTGGACCATTAAGTGTAGATCCGGATTACCAGAGACGGGGGATTGGTAAGTCTCTTCAGAAATATTCATTCGAGAAAGCGAAAGAACTAGGGTATGACGTTGTTGTGATTTTAGGAAACCCTGAAAATTATGTCACTTCCGGATTTAAAAATTGTAAGAAATATGATGTGGATTTTTATAATACCTATCCAGTTGCATTGCTAGTAAAAGAACTTGTAGAAGGTACTCTAAAAGGGGAAAAATGGCATTATGAAGAGAGTCCTGCTTTTGAAATCAATGAGAAAGATGTAGAACTCTTTGACAAAGATTTTGACCAGATGGAGCCAGGTTATAGAGTGAGCCAAGAATTGTTTTCAATATATAGTAATGCGACTGTTAATTAGCAAAAAACTTATGACATTGTGAACTAACTAAATTCTTCTAAAAATCGTTGATGCAACTTCAGTTACGCAAATGCAAAAGCAGGTTGGTGGAGTTTTTGTGGAATAAACGATAAAACAGAGACATAAAAACTATTCGGAGGATTATATAAGATATGAGTTTTGCAGAAAATCTAAAATTAATCAGATAAGAAATTGGATGATTATGATGCGTTGTTGGTTAGAAAACTAATCACTAAAATTACTATCCACGACAATAGATTCGATGTAGAATTCAAATCAGGGACAAAAGTGGATATTTGGAAATAGAGCATCTTGCCATAATGGTAGGGTGCTTTTTAACTTTCTCTGTTGACAAAATAATAAAGACAGGTTAAAATAGTCCTATAATCAGACTAAAAGTTTCAAATTCTTTTGGTCTTATCTTTCAGAAAGGAATTAGTCTGATTTACAGACTAATAAAGAAACATGACAATCCAACCTGTTCAAATCGAAAAAGCCTATCGTTTATTACAAATTGGTCCAACAACAATGATTTCCGCTCAACATGAAGGAGATGCCGATGTTATGGCTGCTGCTTGGGTGGGAATTGGTGGTCCTAATAAGGTAGTCGCCTATCTCGGAACCCAATCTTATACGCGCCAGCTTATTGAAAAGAGCGGCTATTTTGTGGTCCATGTTCCAACTGTTCAGCAGATGGAAACTGTACTTTATGTTGGGGAGCATAGTAAGTCAACCATGCCAGATAAGATTGACTCTTTACCGCTTTTTTACCAAAAAGGCTATGATATCCCTATGATAGAAGGTAGTGCAGCTTGGATTGTCTGCAAGGTACTACCTAATCCTAAACAGGAAAAAGAACATGATTCTTTTATGGCAGAAATGGTGGCAGCTTGGAGTGATGACCGTGTCTTTCGCAATGGACATTGGGAGTTTGATAGGGCACCAGCTGAACTACGTACGGTTCACTATGTAGCGGGTGGTCAATTTTATGCTATCGGAGATGGTTTCAAATTTGACCACGGACCTGGACAAGATTAAAGGAGACAGCATGATAAATAGAGCAGAAGAATTTTGCCAATTACGTCAGGATATCGAGTTGGTCTATGATAATTTCGCTCGAATGAATGGCTTGAGTTACACAGCATTATACACTCTAAATGCTATTAACAGTATTGAAAAATGTACGCAGAAGAAAATTTGTGCTCAGAGTTTTATGCCTAAGCAGACCATTAATAGTGTGATGAAAGGTCTTGTGGATAAGGGTTGGGTAGAGCTGATTACTTGCAAAACAGATGCTAGAGAACGGATTGCTTGCTTTACGAAGAAAGGCAAGGAGGAGGTTTTACCACTCTTGACTAAAATCCAAGAAGCCGAAACTGAGGCTATAGCTGCTTTTTCGGAAGAAGAGCAGCTTAAGCTGATATCTATGATGCGAACCTATGACGAAATTTATAAACAAAAAATGCTAGCAAGAGATGAGGAGGAAGAATAAATGTTAAAAGACTTAGGAGCGAGAGCTTTTGGCTACGGAATACCAATGCCCATTTTTATGGTTGCCACCTACAATGATGATGGTAGTGTCAATGTGATGAACCTGCATGAAACATCTCGTACAAATGCGGGGAATTTAGCGCTTTTTATCGGTCCTTACGGCAAGACGATTGGTAATGTCGAAAGACGAAAAACCTTCAGTATTGCTTTGGTTCATCCTGAAATGATGGGTGCCGCTGATCTTTTTGGTTCGGTTAGTGGTAAGCGAATGCCGGATAAATTTGAAAAGGCGGGTCTAACAGCCTACAAGAGCCGTCATACAGGTGCACCAATTATTGAAGGTAGCCGTTTGGTAATTGAGTGCGAATTGATTGAGATGGTACGCCAAGGTAGTTTTGCTACTGTTCATGCTCGTGTGGTTAATGTTGCAGTAGACGGAAGCGTCTTAGATGAGAGAGGCCGTGTTGATATGACCAAGGTCAATCCGATTTTCTTTGATTCCTTCAGTAATGGTTATTTCCAAATGGGAGACCAAGTAGGAGAAGCTTGGAAAGAGGGGCGCAAACTTCTATAGAATTGGGTTTAGATTGATTTCTAAAACATCAGCTACATCAATCGTGTATGGAGACAAAGAAAAACAGGAAGAATTATTTGGTAAAATTTTGAATGAAAAATGATGTCTCGTGGATATTTTACTCTATTTAGAAGACAAAAAGTCATTTATATTAGAATAAAGCCATTATTAACGATGATTGCATACTCTATTCTTTGTTTTAAAACTAGAAAGATTAAAAATCTCTGTGACTTCTATAGCCACAGAGGTTTTTCTTCATCTAACACATTTAAACAAATTGTCTATTCTCTCGAAAATGTCATACTGTCAAGCAGAGCAGCACCTTCACTACCTGTAGCAATGTCTACACGTGAAATTTTCACGGAAATCGCAAAACCTTCATCGAATTGACCAAGGTATTCAGTCCATTCCATTCCCACATTTTTGTAGGTCCGCCCTGTCATTTCGATTCCTCCAATAGTTCGTCCTTCAATATTTTGGAGATTCTCAAATTTATCAATATAGAAATCAAACTTTTCAAGTGTCTGCTTGACCTCTACCTGGATACGTGGGGCAGCAGAATGGGATTCACTTTTATCAGCAACATTATAGAAATATGCTGTGGAGCCAGATTCGCAGTACCAAGTTCCGGTCGAAGTATCTGCAGAGACATTTAGTTTGTCACCACTACTAAATTCTTTTGCTGTAATGGTTACAATTGGGCCTTCTGTATCATCAGTTTCTTCACTTTCTTTAGTTTCGCTTGTTTCCTCACTGCTTTCCGTAACCTCATTTTCCTGAGTCTCCTTGCTTTCTTCAACAGTTGCAGGTTCTTCTGTTTTTGTATCTTTAGTATCATTGGAGCAAGCACCAAGTGAGATGACTAGAAACAGTGCTAAGATGGTAGACATCCATTTCATTCCAGTTTTTTTCATAATAAATCTCCTTACCTTTCATTGTTTGGATTGTCGAAAAAAGTATACATAATCTAAAAAATTTTTTATATCCTTAATTCAGCAATAGCAAGCAGGTTACGACAACTCAATAACTTAGGACCTATTCATACGCATTCCCTCCATTAATTTTTGATTAGTTTATACATCTATTAAATGTCATAGGTTAGTTATCTAGTTTCTGTCAGTTTTACCGATAGATATTTCATTATGTTTAATCTTGCTAGGGGAGATAGATTTCTTATTTGTTAGAAAATTTCAATTATTTATAATCATTATAACATTATTCTAATTTAAAATCCTGTATTTAGATGTATTTGAATAATAATTACAAATAACTTGATTTAATTTTGAATTAATATCGAAAAAGTCATATAATGAAGTCGAAAAAGAGTGTGAAAAAATCAAATGAAATAGGGACTCCATTTTAAGTATCGATTATAATTAATGAACAAAAGAGGTTTACCATGAAAAAGTATCTTGCCTTCTTAAGAGGAATAAATATCAGTGGTAAAAACAAAATAAGCATGGCAGAACTAAAGACAGAACTTGAAGCCACCGGCTTTCAGGAAGTTTCCACCTATCTTAACAGCGGAAACATTGTCTTTACTTCAAATCTTGATAATCCTAGACCAATGCTTGAGAAACTGATAGCTGAGTCATTTTGCTTGCAAGTTCCTGTATACGTCATTTTAATGGATGATTTAAAGTCTATCCTTTCAAATGCACCAGAATGGTGGGATTCCGGTGACAAAGATAAGTATGATAACCTCATATTTATTTTATCTGGAGACAGTCCTCAAGAGATCTGTGATTTGGTCGCTCAACCATCTCAAAATCTCGAGAAGATTGAGGTTTTTGAAAATGTGATTTTCTGGACTTTTGATAGAAAAGCCTATCGGAAATGTCATTGGTGGAAAAAGACAGCAAGTCCAGGAATTGCCGAAAAATTAACCATTCGAACAGCCAATACTGTCAAAAGAGTTTTAGGATGAGGTTTCTCTATAAGCAAATAAATTCATTATGGAAATGGATTAGTGAAAATAGGCCTGATAATTTTAAACTGACCTTTGACCAAATCAAAAAGATAGCTGGATTGCTAATCGACCATTCTTTCATAACCTACAAAAAGGAACTTTTGGACTATGGTTTCAAAGTCGGAAAAATATCAATGAAAGAGAAGAGCTTAGCTTTCGAGCGAATTTAAGATAAAAATGATTTTTCAATATAAGTTCTGGATAGGAGAAACTGATGATTCTTTCTAAATTTGATAATCAGTGTATTCGGCTTGTGGATACACTGGGAAATAGTTTTGAAGGCATTTGCACTTATCAAGACAAGTACTTTAATCAACAGGAGTATGATCGAAAAGAGGAAGCTCTCAAAATCAGCACTTTCCTCTTTTACAAGTCAGATATCAAGGAGCTTGAAAGCCTAGAAAACAACTGGGGGTCTTGTGGCAACTTCTCAGCCCCCTATGGCCTACTGGAAAAAGTTACAGTTGAAGATGGTATTGACGCCATAAAAGATGTCTTTTTCTCGGAAGAAAATGCCCATATTTATCGACTTCTCCTCTGTTTGGATGATTTTCTTTTTGAAAATAGCAGAGCTTCATTAGATGTTTCCCAAGTCATACAGGCTCTTGACGAATTACTTGAATTTGAGCTTGATGAGACGAGCAGAATACAAGCGCAGCATTTACTCGAAAGACTTAGGAAATCACAACAACAATAACTAACTTCATCGAGAGTCACTCCACTCTCGATTTTTTATAGTCTCTATTAATTACTAATAAGACTGAAAGTGATATAATTGAAAGGTATTCTTTTTTTAATAAAATCAATTATTTGAAAGAATTGATATTGTATGGAACACAGGAGAAAAATATGAAAGTTGCAGTAGCAATCAATAAATCTGACGACACTATCTATGAACATTTTGGCCATTGCCAATGGTTTAAAATCTATAATATTGATAATGACAGAAATATAAGCAGTGAATACATTGAAGCAATCGAAGATCACGGCTCACAAAAATTCAAAGTCATGCTGGATGAAGCAGTTGACGTTGTCATTGCTAATGGCATTGGACCAGGTGTCATGAGAATGTTTGATATGACTGAAATGCAGGTATTTGCTGGAGTAACAGGAAAAGCAGACCAAGCATTTGAAAACTTTTTCTCTGGAAATCTTGTCCATGACCCCTCAGCAATCAAATGTTGTGGCAGAGACTAATTAGAAAGTGTTTGAAAAATAATGGAAGATAAGTTGCATGAAATTCGTGTTTTTGAAAATTTTGAATTAGTTTCCTCAGAGGAAGGTCATGTTGTGGTTAGGACAGAAGTAGTTGACAAATCTTTGAATTATTATGGCTTCGCTCATGGTGGCTACATCTTCACACTTTGTGACCAAATCAGCGGACTAGTTTCGATTTCAACAGGCTATGATGCTGTTACTTTGCAGTCCAATATCAATTATTTAAAGTCTGGAAAACTTGGTGACACACTCTTTATTGATGGAAAATGTGTTCATAATGGCAGAACCACAAAAGTAGTGGATGTAGATGTGACAAATCAAAAGAGAGAAGCAGTTGCTAAGGCAACCTTCACCATGTTTGTTACAGGAAAACATCAAAAATAGGAAATCTTGTTAATTATTCTGAGGAAAGGAGCCTGAGATGTCTGAAACTAAGGACGAATTAAAAAAACGCATTGGTGATTTAGCTTATGAAGTCACACAAAATGCTGCGACAGAAAGAGCCTTTACTGGTCAGTACGACGATTTTTATGAAAAAGGTATCTATGTCGACATTGTCAGTGGAGAGCCACTCTTTTCTTCTCAAGACAAGTACGATGCCGGATGCGGTTGGCCAGCATTTACCAAGCCTATTGATAATCGCATGGTAACTAATCATGAGGACAATTCTTACTTTATGCGTCGCATAGAGGTTAGAAGTCGAAATGCGGATTCTCACCTTGGCCATGTCTTTAATGATGGACCACTTGAAGCTGGAGGACTCAGATATTGCATTAACTCAGCAGCTCTGCGATTTATCCCATATGATAAGTTGGATCAGGAAGGTTATAGCAACTATAAGAGTTTATTCTAGCCTAATATAAAAATACTCCTGCAGATTTGTGTTTGCAGGAGTATTTCTTTAATCATCTGACAATTTTATAGAAAGTGGAATTGCTTACTTGACTTATATACCCTATGGGGTATATAATGGATTCAAACAAGCTTAGGAGAAAATTATGTCACAAAAAATTGTCATTATCGGTGGTGTTGCTGGTGGGGCGACTGCTGCAACCCGTCTGCGTCGTTTGAGCGAAAAGGACCAAATCATCCTCTTTGAAAAAGGGGAGTATATTTCCTTTGCTAACTGCGGTCTGCCTTACCATGTCGGTGGGGTTATCAAGGACCGTCAGGACCTTTTACTTCAAACGGTAGAAGGCATGAACAGCCAATACGGTCTTGATGTCCGCAACTTTTCAGAAGTTACTAGCATCAATATTGACAGTAAGACAGTTACAGTCCTCAATCACCAAACTGGGGAATCCTATGATGAGAGCTATGATAAACTTATCATCTCAACAGGGGCCAAGGCTATTGTGCCAAACATCGCAGGTTTGGACAAGGCCAAGAATGTCTTTAGCCTCCGAAATATTCCAGACATGGACTTGATTAAGGCCTACATTGCTGAGCATGAAGTCCAAGTAGCAACCGTTATCGGTGGTGGCTTCATCGGTCTTGAAATGATGGAAAACCTGGTTGAGCTTGGGATTCAAGTCAACTTGGTTGAAATGGCGCCGCAAGTCATGCCAAATATTGACTTTGAAATGGCTCAGATGCTTCATGCTCAAATCAACATGCACGGAGTCAACCTGATCTTGGAAGATGGCCTCAAGGAATTCCGTCAGGAAGGGCAGGAGTTGGTCCTCAACTCAGGTCGCATCCTCCAGTCTGATATGACCATTCTCTCTATCGGGGTTCTGCCTGAAAGCAACCTGGCCAAGGAAGCTGGTTTGGAGCTTGGTTTCAAGGGTGGCATCAAGGTGGATGCTCAGATGCGGACCAGTCAGAAAGACATCTTTGCCATCGGTGATGTTATCGAAGTGGTGGATAGCGTGACTGGTAACCCAACCAACATTCCCCTTGCCTGGCCAGCTAATCGCCAGGGTCGACTGGTGGCTGATGTCATTAATGGTCTGGATGCTGCTTACAATGGCACTCAGGGAACAGCCGTTGCCAAGATTTTTGAATTGACGGCAGCCAGCACGGGTAACAACGAGCGCCAACTGCAAAACCTTGGGCTAGATTATCAAGCCATCCACATCCATCCCAATTCCCACGCTGGATACTACCCGGGGGCATCTCCAATCGCCCTCAAACTCCTTTTTGCTCCTGATGGGAAAATCTTCGGGGCCCAAGCCATCGGTACTGAAGGCGTGGAAAAACGCATTGATGTCATTGCCACTGCCATGCGTTTTGGGGCAAAAGCAGAGCAGTTAGCCAGCATCGAATTGGCCTATGCTCCGCCTTATTCATCAGCCAAGGACCCAGTCAACATGCTGGGCTACACAGCTGACAATCTTTTGACTGGCAAAGTGGCCTCTTTCCAATGGTCTGAGGTAGCTAATTTGCAGAGCCAAGGAGCTTATTTCCTAGATGTTCGTGAGACCTTTGAATTGGCAACTGGTCAAATCTCTGGTAGCCATACCATTCCCCTCAACCAGCTCCGCCATCGCCTCCAAGAACTACCGAAAGACCAGACCATCTACGTTTACTGCCAAGTTGGACACCGTGGTTACAATGCGGCCCGCATCCTTAAACAGGCAGGTTTTGAGGTCAAAAACCTGGACGGTGGTTACAAGACCTACAAGAATGCAAGCTACCAATTGAGGGAGATTGAAGTGAAAAAAGTTGAGGTCAAACCAATGACAGAAGCAGTTGCCACTGATTTAGAAACCATCCAATTAGATGCCTGCGGACTCCAATGTCCTGGGCCTATCCTCAAGGTCAAGGAAAACCTAGACTTGATGCAGGATGGGCAAAAATTGACTGTGGCTGCCAGTGATTTTGGCTTCTCAGCTGACATTGAAGCCTGGTGTAAGAACACAGGCAACACCCTTATTGATAATAAAATCGAAGGCAACAAGGTCATCGCCACCTTGGCTAAGGGTTCTGGCCCAGTCCAGGAGACTCAGGCAGTCCTTCCAAGTCAATTACCGGCAGAAGGCGTTCTAACTGAGACAAAGGATGGGGCAACCATGGTCGTCTTCTCAGGTGATTTAGACAAGGCCTTGGCCTCAATGATTATCGCCTCAGGAGCAGCAGCCTATGGCAAGCAAGTGACCCTCTTCTTTACCTTCTGGGGACTGTCAGTCCTTAAAAAACAAAAAGTTAAAAAATCTGGCCTTGCCAAGATGTTTGACATCATGTTGCCAAACTCGGCCAATAAATTACCGCTCTCAAATATGAACATGGGCGGTATGGGTTCAGCCATGATTAAACACATCATGAAGAAAAAGAATGTGGATTCCCTTCCTGAAATGATTGAACAAGCTCATAAGTTGGGCGTGAAGTTCGTGGCTTGCACCATGAGTATGGACCTGATGGGAATCGAGAAAGAAGAACTCTTTGACTTCGTTGAATATGGTGGTGTGGCAACCTTCATCGGCGACAGCGAAAAAGCCAATATGCAACTCTTTATCTAACTTCTTCAAAATCAAGACACATAAAAAAGCGCAGATTTGCGCTTTTTTATGTTTGAAATTATTTATCAAAGAATTGTTTTAAGCGAATGACTTCAATTTTGTACCCGTCTGGGTCAGTAATGAAGTAGAACATCTTTTCTTTGCCTGGGAGACCTGACAAGTTTGTGACAGTATAACCAGCTTCTTCATGTGCTTGGTGCATAGCATCCAAGTCTTCGACACCAACAGCGATATGACCGTAGCCATTACCCAAGTCATAGCCCTCATGACCATAGTTATAAGTCAACTCCAACTCATAGTTTGGATCGTCTTCAAGTGCCATATAAACAAGAGTGAATTTATGTTCAGGGAAATCCATACGTCGCACTTCCTTGAAATTAAGGGCATCTTGATAGAATTTAATAGAAGCGTCAAGATCTTTAACGCGGACGCAAGTGTGTAAGAATGGCATATTCTTTCCTTTCAGTTTTTAGATATTTTTTGAAAATAGCAGAGCTATTAGTCCAACCAAGTAATGACTTCTTGGCGAGGTTTACGAGCACGTGGATGTTTAGGATCCTTGCGACGATAGCCGAATGAAACCATAGTTGCCACAGCCTCTTTTTCCAAGTCAATCCAACCTAGCTCAGCCAAACGTTGATTAAGAACTTCATGATTGAAACCTTCAATTGGACAAGAATCAATTCCAATCATGCTAGCAGCTGTCATCATATTCCCCATAGCAATATAAGTCTGCTTAGCAGTCCAATCCCAGAGAGCACGTGGATTGTCAGCCATCTGCATGTCTCTTTCTTGGAAGGCTTGATAGAGTTTGATACGACTTTCCAAACCTTCGGCATCAGTAATGCCTCTGCGGACAAGACTCTGACGCATGGATTCACCATCAAAACGTGCATTTTTTTCAGCCACCAAAAGAACAAAGTGGCTGGCAGTATCTAGCTGAGGTTGGGCCCCCCAAGCCAAATCCTTGATAGCAGCACTGAGCTCTGGAATGTGATGCTTATCGACAACGATGAAGCGCCAGCCTTCCAAACCAACAGAAGAAGGGCTAAGCCAAGCCGTATCCAAGATAAATTCCATATCTTCTTTGGGTATGACTTGTTCATTATAGACACGAACAGCAACACGATGGTCAAAGGCTGCTCGAATCTGATTTTTTACATCTTCTTGAGTCATATACTTCCTCCTTGTAATTATGCCTCTATCATAACATAAGAAATTGTCAGAAACAATTGAAAACCCTTTATTAGAGCGGGTCTAAGTGATATTGTCTAATCAAAAATACTATTTTGCATATGAAATTAATCCATCCAACCATGCTTGATGACCAAGCAACATAGTGTTTGGAACAGATTTTGCAAGTTCCTTAGCTGGTGCTCCAATTTGAGATTCTTGTGTCAGAATACGAACACGATTATTGTCTAGCTTTTGAACTAACCACGCATGGTAAACATCAAGAAAGTCATCGCCCTCGGCTTCATTCCAACCATGCCAAGCTAGTCGAAGTGTGTTATCGTCTAGATTATACTCTTCAACTTCAGCTTCTACATCAAATCCGAAAGTTTTAAAACGGAATCGAGTTGCAGTAGTTAATACTGTATTGTCTTGGTTGTACATGTAGACATCAGAACTATTCTCATAGTAAGTTTCCCATTTAGCTGCATCTAGCAAATCATCTAGGACCTTATTAAAGCTGATGTCTTTTACAATGACTTCATTAGAAACGAAGTTGTCTGTAAGACCAGGTGTAAATTTTTCGGGAAATTGAATGAATAACATAATTAATACCTCTTTCTTATTTTGATAAAAAGAGTATAGCATAAGTTAGTTGTACATACAACTGTCTTGTTTAAAAAATTTTTTATTAACAATATAAAAGGCTTAAATTTATATGCAAAATTAAGCCTAATAATTATGAAAAAACTCTGAAGCATCGTTAATTTCAGTTGCTAATTCGTCAGCGTAATCATCTCCGATTACATTACCATACATATGATGTAAGTCATCCCATGCTAACTGAATAGATGGAACAGCTTTTCTCCCTATTTCGGTGAGATAGACACGACTGGTTCGACCTTCTACAATTGTTGTCACATATCTTTTTTGAATGAGCTTTTCTAAAAAACGAGTGAGTGTGGATGGAGCGATAAATAACATTCTAGCTATATCTTTCTGTAATTTTCCATCTTCTTCAGCCAAAATTAGGATGATAAAGGCATAAGTTGGTGTTAACCCAACTTTACTAAAGGCTTCATCAGCCATCTTATTGAGAATTCGATCTAATTTTTTTACAGTAAAAAAAAGACAGGTATCTAAGGATTCTTGAACAGTTTTAGACATAAGGACTCCTTTCCCTAATTAATACTATCATAGAAGGAGAGCATTAGCAAATTTGGATACTTAGACAAATAATAAGAGGAGGTGAAATAATTTTCAACTCCCTTATTGTTTTTAGTAGATAAAATTATCTTGTATTTGATTTCTTCAAATAATTTAGCAAAAATTTCTCTGCTAAGCTGCCGTCTTTGATAGCTTTTTGGGCATCTTCTATTGAGAACCAAGCCCAGTCATCAATTTCGTGGTTATCCTGAACATCACCGGTCACAGTCACTGCAAAGTTAACCATGAGTGTGTTGCTTCCTTCATAGTACTGACTTGCATTAAATGAGATCGAAGTTGTCTCTAAATTAAGTTCTTCCTTAATCTCACGCGCAACAGTCGTTTCAGCATTTTCTCCCTGAGAAATATAGCCAGCAACCAAGATATAATCTGGTCTGCCGTACTGCTTGATTAAGAGAATTTTATCTTTGCTTTCATTTTGCACAATCATACTGCAAGCAGTATTAAAAACCGGAAAACGAAAAGCAGAACAATTAGTACAGTATGGGATGATGCCCTCGTAGTCAAGTTCTTTATCAATAAGTTCATGACCACATTCAGAGCAATATTTCATCTTAGCTAAAGACATTATCTAATTACCCCTCAAAGTAAAGCAATTCTTTTGGCGTTTGTGTAAAGACTTTAAAGTCATCTTTGGTAACATAACCGCAGTCTTCAATACGCACACCAACCTTACCAGGAATATAGATACCTGGCTCAACTGAGAAGCACATGCCTTCCTCAATCACCATATCATTACCAGCCATGATTGATGGAAACTCATGTACATCCATACCTAGACCATGTCCCAGACGATGGTTAAAGTATTCCCCGTAACCTGCCTTCTCAATGACATTTCGCGCAGCCGCATCAACTTCAGCCGCAGTGACACCAGGTTTGATAAAATCCTGAGCCGTCAACTGAGCTTCAAGACAGAGCTCATAAATGTCTTTCTTGAATTGGTCAGGCTGACCGACAGCAACCGTACGGGTCATATCTGAAGTGTAGCCCAAAGTTTCTACGCCTAGGTCGAACAATAGCAGAGCGTCATTTTCGATTTTATTTGTTCCTGGGATACCGTGTGGGTTGGCAGCATTGTTACCTGTTAAGACCATGGTATCAAAACTCATTTTGTTAATGCCTTGTTTTTTCATGCCAAATTCAATCTGAGCAATGATGTCTGTCTCGGTAACATCAAGAGAGATGTTATCAAAACCAATCTGCATAGCCTTGTCAGCAAAATCCCCAGCGATTAACATCTTGTCAATTTCATCTTGAGATTTAATCAGACGCATACGCTGAATAAATGGGGTTAAGTTTTCAAAGTGACCTTGGAAGATCGTTTGTAGACCTTGAAATTTGGTGACGTTGAGGTGGTCAAATTCCGCAAAGACTTTTTTGCTGTCTGTAGATGGTAGCACCGCCTTGATTTTCTCCCAAGGGTTCTCAGAGTCTTGATAACCAAATACAGGGAAGTCCAAGGCTTCAGAAGCGCGAGCTATTTCCAGAGCAGGGACAAAGAGAAGAGGAGCGCTGTCATTATAGACGAAGAGGAACATTTGACGTTCGTGCGGATCACAATAAAAACCAGTCAAGTAATTTACGGTTACTGGATCTGAGAAGACAGCAATATTAGCACCTTCTTGATTAAGATAGGCACAAATTTGTGATAATTTAGACATAAAAAGCCTTCTTTCCATTGATTAGAAACTGTTTGTTGATCAGGAACAAAACAGCTCTTTTACAGCTACTATTTTTTCACGAAACCAACAAAAAATCAAGAGATGGATAAATTTTTTTGAAAAAGTTTTCAAAAAATGGTGCTTTTGACTTGAAAGTGTTTCCAAAAGGTGATAAAATACTAGTGAAAGCGTAATTTTCAAATAGAAAGGAAGACTCAAATGAATACAGATGATACCATTACGATTTATGACGTTGCACGAGAAGCGGGAGTTTCTATGGCGACAGTTAGCCGTGTTGTAAATGGCAACAAGAACGTGAAGGAAAATACACGAAAAAAGGTTTTAGAAGTCATTGACCGTTTGGATTACCGTCCAAATGCAGTTGCACGTGGACTTGCAAGCAAGAAAACAACTACAGTTGGTGTTGTAATCCCAAATATTGCCAACAGCTATTTTTCAATTTTAGCCAAAGGGATTGACGATATTGCGGCTATGTATAAATACAATATCGTTCTTGCATCAAGTGATGAGGATGATGACAAAGAAGTTAATGTTGTTAACACTTTGTTTGCCAAACAGGTGGATGGCATTATCTTCATGGGACATCATTTGACTGACAAGATTCGTGCAGAATTTTCACGTTCTCGTACTCCAATTGTTTTAGCAGGTACTGTTGATCTTGACCATCAATTGCCAAGTGTCAATATTGATTATAAGGCAGCCATGGCAGATGTTGTTGATATCTTAGCAGAAAACCATGACAAAATTGCCTTTATCTCTGGTCCATTAATTGATGATATTAATGGTAAAGTTCGCCTCGCAGGCTACAAACAAGGATTGAAACAAAACAACCTTGAGTTTAAAGAAGGCCTTGTTTTTGAAGCTAAATATAACTATAAAGAAGGATTTGATTTAGCTCAGCGCGTGATTAATTCAGGTGCCACAGCTGCAGTAGTTGCAGAAGATGAAATGGCAGCTGGATTGCTTAACGGACTTTTTGAAGCAGGTAAGAAAGTACCAGAAGACTTTGAAATTATCACAAGCAATGACTCCCCAATCACACAATACACTCGTCCAAATCTTAGCTCAATCAGCCAGCCAGTCTACGACCTAGGTGCAGTCAGCATGCGTATGTTAACTAAGATTATGGGTAAAGAAGAGCTTGATGAAAAAGAAATTCTTTTAAACCATGGCATCACTCGTCGTGGATCTACACGATAAAAACTTGCTTTCGAGCAGGTTTTTTCTTTTTATGATAATAGTAGAGTTTACATTAATTTCTATTGAAATAGCTACAGTTTCTAAATTTCAGGGAGTATTTATAACTGATTGTGGTGGAGGTGTAGAGTCACTATTGATAGTATCAATTTTATTGTTACAACCTCAAAGATAGCTTAGGTAAAAGAAGGCTAATTTGATTTTAAAAGAGTATCGGACCTTAACAAAAGCATTTTGAAAAGCCTAAGCATCATACTTTAGACTGAATTTAAGGTTTGCTAATGAAATGTTACAGAAAATAAGCTATAATAGTGCATATGAAAGTGCTATTATATCTCGAAGCCGAGAATTATTTAAGAAAATCTGGTATTGGGCGTGCCATTAAACACCAAGAACGAGCCCTAAAACATGTTGGTCAAGACTACACAACAAATCCTAAAGATGATTATGATTTAGTTCATATAAATACCTATGGTTTCAAAAGTTGGCAATTAATGCGGACAGCTCAGAAAAATGGAAAAAAAGTAATCATGCATGGTCACTCAACAGAAGAGGATTTTCGTGATTCCTTTATTTTTTCTAATCAAATAGCTCCTCTTTTCAGACATTATTTATGTCATTTTTATAGAAAAGCAGATGCCATCATCACCCCAACAGCATATTCAAAATCACTAATTGAGAATTATGGTATTAAAACTCCCATTTATCCCGTTTCAAATGGTATTGAATTAAGCCATTACGGACCAAATCCTGATAAGGAGAAAGCTTTCCGAGATTATTTTGGTATTGAGGAAGGTCAGAAAGTGGTCATGTGTGCGGGCTTATATTTTATCAGAAAGGGTATAGATGATTTCGTCAAAGTCGCTGAAAAAATGTCTGACGTTCGCTTCATTTGGTTTGGAGAGACTAATAAACTAGTAATTCCACATAAAGTGCGTCGTATTGTTCAAAAAGAACATCCTTCTAATGTAACTTTCGCTGGATACATTAAAGGTGATGTTTTTGAAGGAGCAATGTCTGGTAGCGATGCCTTTTTCTTCCCGAGTCGTGAAGAAACTGAAGGCATTGTTGTATTGGAATCATTAGCTAGCCGTCAACATACCGTATTAAGAGATATTCCTGTTTATAAGGGATGGATTGATGATAATTCTGCAGATTTAGCAAGTGATGTTGATGGATTTGTTGAAGCTTTGAATCGCGTTTTATCAGGAGAAAGCAACAAGACTGAAGAAGGCTATGAGGTTGCTCAAAGTCGCAGTTTTGATAAAGTTGCTCATCAACTAGTAGAGGTTTATGAAAGAGTAATGGAGATTTAGGATGAGAGTTGGATTATTCACAGATACCTATTTTCCCCAAGTATCCGGAGTAGCGACAAGTATTCGGACTCTAAAGGAGGAATTAGAAAAACAGGGACATGAGGTTTACATTTTCACTACAACAGACAAGAATGTCAAACGCTTCGAGGACCCGACAATCATTCGACTTCCTAGCGTTCCGTTTATCTCCTTTACAGATCGTCGCGTCGTGTATCGTGGCTTAATTTCTTCATATAGAATAGCAAAGCAATATAAGTTAGATTTGATCCACACACAGACTGAGTTCAGCGTAGGTTTACTAGGGAAAATGGTGGCAGCTGCGCTACGTATCCCAGTTGTTCATACCTACCATACCCAATATGAAGACTATGTTGAGTATATCGCCAATGGGAAACTCATCAAACCAGGTATGGTTAAATACATAGTGCGTGGTTTCTTGAATGACCTTGATGGTGTCATTTGTCCAACAAGAATTGTATTAAATATCTTGGATGACTATGAAGTCAAAATTCCCAAGCGTGTTATTCCAACAGGAATCAATCTGAATGATTATATTCGTGATGACATTAGTGAGGCTGACAAAGTCGCACTTAGAGAAGAACTTGGTGTAGCAACTGATGACACAATGTTGCTCAGCCTATCACGCGTTTCTTCAGAGAAGAATATTCAAGCTATTATCAAACACCTACCAGAAGTTCTTGTTGAAAATCCTAAAGTAAAATTAGTCGTTGTCGGGGATGGTCCCTATTTAAACGATTTGAAGGAATTGGCAGAAAAACTCGGTATTGTGGATGCTATTGTATTTACAGGGATGGTTGCTCATGAATCAGTTGCTGTCTACTATCGTGCAGCAGATTTCTTCATTAGCGCATCAACTAGTGAGACCCAAGGTTTGACTTACACAGAAAGTCTAGCAAGTGGGACACCTGTCATCGCTCATGGCAATCCCTATTTAGATGATTTGATTGATAACAAAATGTTTGGAACCCTCTTTTATCGTGAAGAAGATTTAGCAGATGCTATCTTGGATGCTATTGCTGAAACACCTGCCTTAGACGCCAAAAAACACGAAGAAAAACTATATGAAATTTCAGCAGAACATTTTGGAAAATCAGCCTATGCCTTTTACCTTGATGTCCTTATCTCAGAAAAAAGTAAGAAAAAAGAGAAATTTTCACTAACTGTCAAGGGTTCAAAAACAGATCGTTCCATTAAATTAGCCAAAACAGCCATAAAATTGCCATCGCAAGCAGCAAAAGCGACCGTAAAAGGCTCTGTTAAAGCTGTCAAAGCACCAAAACGATTAGTTGAAGTAGTCAGAGACTTTTTAGATTAGGAAATGTTAAACTAATTCGAGAAGATATAAAGACAAGTTTTTACTCTTTTTGATGTGAATTAGAAGAAAAAGTATAAAAAATCTTGAAAAAAATAGCCATCGTGCTATAATATTCTACGAAGACATGTTGAGTTAAGGAAATCTTTTGAGAGAGCGTCTGTTGCTGTGAATGACGTATGATGATTAACTTGATACTCCTTCCTCGTTTTTATGCAAACATAAAACGGTGGCCACGATATAGCCAATCTGAGTTAGTCGGCTTTTTTGTCGTCTATAAATTAAGGTGGAACCACGTTACGACGTCCTTTTGAGGATGTCGTTTTTTCTTTTTAGAGGGAGTTTATTGATGCTTTCAGATGACTTAATTTCTAGAAGTATTGCAATTCGTAAAGCCTACCACGATTTAGAAGTCAAACACCATGGTAAAGAGTGGTCTATCCAAGAAGACTTGCTAGCTCTGTCCAATGATATTGGAAATCTCAATCGTCTGGTTATGACTAAGCAAGGTCGATACTATGATGAGACGCCCTATACCATGGAACAAAAACTAGCCGAGAATATCTGGTGGCTCTTGGAGTTGTCGAATCGATTGGAAGTCGATATCCAAAAAGAAATGACTACCTTCATATCCCAAAAAGAAAAGTCGTTGGGTATTCAAGCTAAAGAAGATGTCGAGTGAAGCTCTAACAAATATTTTTCACCCTAGTGAGGCTGGGCAAAAAGTCCAAGTCTCTGTAATAAAGTTCGGAATATAACCAAGACGCAGTAGCCTAGTGAACAATACTTCGCTTTCTCAAAGCTCGTATTATCCTACTAGGCCTTGCGGGGGTGGGACTACGAACTCTTTTTAGGCCTGTCGAGTTCTGTCCCACTCCCAAACATTATTGATATTAAAAAATTAAAGAAAGGAATCGAACCCGTCCGGAAAACTCGGAAAAAAGATAAGTTGTCTAGGAAATCAGGATTTCCTGCCAACTTCCTATTTTTCAGTCGTTTTCTAGTCGGACTTGGTATCTTAAATCATGATCAAAATTACTTTCCCTGATGGCGCTGTTCGTGAATTCGAATCTGGCGTAACTACTTTTGAAATCGCTGAATCTATCAGCAAATCACTTGCTAAAAAAGCTTTGGCAGGTAAATTCAATGGAAAACTTATTGACACAACTCGTGCTATTACTGAAGATGGTAGCATCGAAATTGTGACACCTGATCACGAAGATGCTCTTGGTGTTCTTCGTCACTCAGCAGCTCACCTCTTTGCACAAGCAGCAAAACGCCTCTTCCCAGATATCCATTTGGGTGTTGGTCCAGCTATCCAAGATGGTTTCTACTACGACACTGACAATACAGCAGGGCAAATTTCAAACGAAGACCTTCCTCGCATCGAAGAAGAAATGAAGAAAATTGTCAAAGAAAACTTCCCATCAATCCGCGAAGAAGTGACAAAAGACGAAGCTCGCCAAATCTTTGCCAACGATCCTTACAAATTGGAATTGATTGAAGAGCATTCAGAGGACGAAGGTGGACTCACTATCTACCGTCAAGGTGAATACGTTGACCTTTGCCGTGGTCCTCACGTGCCATCAACTGGACGTATCCAAGTCTTCCACCTTCTCAATGTGGCTGGCGCTTACTGGCGTGGAAACTCTGACAATGCTATGATGCAACGTGTTTACGGTACGGCTTGGTTTGACAAGAAAGACCTTAAAAAATACCTCCAAATGCGTGAAGAAGCTAAAGAACGTGACCACCGTAAACTTGGTAAAGAGCTTGACCTCTTTACTATTTCACAAGAAGTGGGACAAGGGCTTCCAATCTGGTTGCCAAATGGCGCTACAATCCGTCGTGAATTGGAATGCTATATTGTAGATAAAGAATTGGCTTCAGGCTACCAACACGTTTACACACCACCATTGGCTTCAGTAGAGCTTTACAAAACGTCAGGACACTGGGCTCACTATAAAGAAGACATGTTCCCAACAATGGACATGGGTGATGGTGAAGAATTTGTTCTTCGACCAATGAACTGCCCGCACCATATTCAAGTCTACAAACACCATGTACACTCATACCGTGAATTGCCAATTCGTATCGCTGAAATCGGTATGATGCACCGCTATGAAAAATCAGGTGCCCTTTCAGGTCTTCAACGTGTGCGTGAAATGTCTCTTAATGATGGTCACCTTTTCGTCACACCTGAGCAAATCAAAGAAGAATTCCAAAAAGCTCTTCAACTCATCATTGATGTTTATGCAGACTTTAATTTGACTGATTACCGTTTCCGTCTTTCTTATCGTGACCCTGAAGATAAGGAAAAATATTACGATAATGACGAAATGTGGGAAAATGCTCAAACCATGCTTAAAGCTGCCCTTGATGAAATGGATGCAGAATACTTTGAAGCAGAAGGTGAAGCAGCTTTCTATGGTCCTAAATTGGATATCCAAGTTAAGACTGCTCTTGGTAACGAAGAAACGCTGTCAACTATCCAGTTGGATTTCCTTCTTCCAGAACGCTTTGACCTTAAATACATCGGTGCTGATGGTGAAGAACACCGTCCAGTCATGATTCACCGTGGTGTTATCTCAACTATGGAACGCTTCACTGCTATCCTTATTGAGAACTACAAAGGTGCCTTCCCAACATGGTTGGCTCCACACCAAGTTACAGTAATCCCAATCTCAAACGAAGCTCACATCGACTATGCTTGGGAAGTCGCTAAGAAACTCCGCGACAAAGGCATCCGTGCTGATGTGGATGACCGCAATGAAAAAATGCAGTACAAGATTCGTGCATCACAAACCAGCAAGATTCCATATCAATTAGTTGTCGGTGACAAAGAACAAGAAAACGGTGAGGTTAACGTCCGCCGTTACGGTTCAAAAGCAACACATACCGAAACAATTGATGAATTTGTGGAAAATATTCTAGCTGATATTGCCCGTAAATCACGTCCAGCAGAAGCTGAATAAGAACTGATAAAAGAAGCCTAATGGGCTTCTTTTTGTTATAATAGGCTTAGAAAGGAGAGTGCTTAATGTGGTCAAAATTGAGAAAATATGAGTTTAGCCAAGATGGTTTGAGAGCCAACTACAGACGAGTGAAAACTATTCTTGAATGTCAATCATTTGGCTGGTCAACAGACTTACTCATCGCGGCTATGAATCAGAATCTTGATTTTTCTGACCTGAGAATCGGCTCTCCTCTTTTCCTTCACCTTTGGGGAAATGCAGAGCTCTGGCATTCAAGGGAGGAAATGTTACAGATTGTACTTAATATGGCGGATCTTCCAAAAGATTTATCTGGAGAATTAGAGCAAAATGATTATTTGGTGGCTAGAATATCACCTGATTTACCACCAGATCATGGATTTTGGAAATCATTTGCCAACGTGGTTTCCTCTGTTTTTGTTGGAAGCAAAATGTGTCAGAAAACTCTTTTTGCTAAACAAATTCATCAATTTCGCTATGTCATTTCTAGCCAGCAAGCTCAATATATTCGAAACCACTTTAAACAACCAGGATTAAGTGACAGAGAAGCGCTAGCTATTTTCCTCAAAAGAAAAAAAGGTCAGACTTGGTGGCGTCGAAATGCGGATTACACGCTTTATGAATCGGCTCGTCTTCACAATAAACTGAGTCTTATGGGTGACGATGCCATGTACCCTAATGGTCATTTTTCAATCAACATCAAGATTTTACTTGGTTTTCATACGGAATTTATCCTTGATAATGAGGGAAATTTCCTAAATGAAGTTGATGCCGAGAGAGTTTGGGATAAAGGTATCATCAATGGAGCTAGTTTTAATTATGCAGAGAAAAACGATAAACGTCACTGGGAACTGGATATTGCTCCTGTAAAAGCCCATGATCCAAAGTTTAGAAAACAGACAGTAAAGGGCTATCGATCACCAAATAAGCAAAAAAGAAGACTATCTTTAACATCACAAGATTATCATTGGAGTTATTTTAATAGAAAAGGGCTCTTTGCTAGTAATAATCGTAGCAGTGCTAAACTGGTAGCAAGAGAAATCAGGCGGATGAAACGCTTAATTTCCAAGAGTTGATTTTTATTGCATGATTAAAAGAAAAGTGAGGTGCTATCCATGAATAAGAAAACAAAAAACATTCTCCTAAGCGGTCTAGCAACTATAGCTGTTTTTTCAGCTGGAGCGCTATACTATTCAAGTCATTTTAGATATGAGCTAGAAATGTCTGATGCCTTCAGATCGCTTATGATAAAGCAGGTGTGGAAAAGACAGATGTTACTTATTCTTTTGTTGAAAAAGAAAGATCTGGATTAGTACCAACCTACAATGTTGACTTTGAAACTTCTGACGGAGACTTTAGTTATTCAATCGATGCCAAGACTGGAAAGGTTTTAGAGGAAGAAATTGATAAAAATGCCGAACTTATCCAAGATTCTTCCAATGAAGTCATAAGCGATTCAAGTCAGACAGAAGTAGAGCTTGCTCCGCCGACAGAAAATAGTATCAGTTGGGAAGAGGCTAAGTTGAGAGCGCTTGGAGATGCAGGTTTAACGGAAGACGCAGTAAGTCAATTGACGATTGAAATTGGAAATAAGACTGCCTTACCAGTTTATGAAGTTGAGTTTAAAGATTACGCAAATGGTTTAGAATATGAATATACTGTTGCAGCAGAAACTGGTGAGATTATTGAAAAAATAAGTGAGCCAATTGATGACTAATTGACTTCTGGATTAAAAAACGCCTTCAAAATAAAAGAGGTCACTGAAAAAGTCATCAATATGATGGCTTTTTTGCTATACTAGAGATGAGGTGAGACTATGCTTGATAATCAGTTAACTTTGGATGTCAGTCCTTATTCTAGTTTATATGATATTGTGGTTCCGAAAACCCATTTTTTACGTCAGCTAACTGAACTCTGTGATTTTAGATTTATTTATGATGAATTGGAAAAGAATTATCGTCTTGATTTTGGACGCAAGGCCTATTCGCCTATTATGATGTTCAAGTATCTCTTATTGAAAGATATTTACAAGTTGTCTGATGTGGATGTGGTCGAGCGTTCTTTTTCAGATATGGCCTTCAAATTCTTTCTTGGTTTATCACCTGAAGATTCTGTTATTGAACCCTCGTCTTTAACTAAATTTCGTAAACTTCGTATTAAGGATGAAAAATTACTTGATCTATTAATTCATAAGTCTGTTCAAATTGCCATTGAACACAATTTGATTAATAGTAAAATTCTCATTGTGGATGCCACTCACACCAAGTCTCATTATAAACATAAGAAACCCCAAGAGGTCCTTCGGGAGCGCTCAAAAACTCTGCGTAAAACCATTTACCAATATTCTGAAGACATCAAAACAGAATTTCCAACTAAACCTCAGGAAGATAGCCTTGAAGCAGAATTGGCTTATACCGAGGAGCTGATGGCTGTGGTAGAAAAACACGAAGACATTTTGGCTCTGCCCGCAGTCTCACAAAAGTATAATTACCTCAAAGAAGCTGTCGATGACGACTTAGAACACTTGGAAGCCTCAGTTAAAGAAGAAGCTAGAGTTGGGCATAAGACAGCCGACAGCTCCTTCTATGGTTATAAGAGCCATGTTGCCATGACGGATGAACGTATTATCACGGCTTGTGTAGTGACTTCAGGTGAACAAAGTGATGGGAAATACCTTCCTAGCTTGTATGAAAAAACAAAAGAAAATGGTGTTGAAGTAGACACTATTATTGGTGATGCCGCTTATTCAGGGAAAGAGAATATTCAATTAGGTCGAAAAGAAAAGATTCATTTGGTCTCAAAACTTAATCCCTCAGTTTCTAAGGGATACCGTAAAGAAGAGGATGCGTTTGAATACAATAAAGACGCAGGACTATTTGTCTGTCCAGAAGGACACATGGCTGTTCGCAAAGCAAGGACAGGCAAGAAAAATCAAAAGAGGAATCAAGTTATCACTCATTACTTTGATGTTGAAAAATGCAAGATTTGCCCCTCCAAAGAGGGGTGCTACAAAGATGGTGCCAAGTCAAGGACCTATTCAGTAACCATTAAGAGTGACGACCACCTTTTCCAGAAGAGATTTCAGGAAACGCCTCATTTTCAAGAGATGGCAAAACATCGTTACAAAATTGAAGCAAAGAATGCGGAACTCAAACAAAGACATGGCTTTGATGTTGCCAGGGCATCAGGTCTTTTCAACATGGAATTACAAGCGGCCACAACCATCTTCGCGGTCAATATGAAACGAATTATGACCCTAATAAACCAAAAATAAGCAAAAAGAAACGAGGAATCTGCTCTAATTTCAGAGAGATTCCTCGTTTTATGTTTATATGAAATAATTTAAGCTAACTTTTTCAGTGGGCTCAAAATAAAATGAAGGTGTTTTTTGGGTTGAAACCATCTAAAAACTAGACAAAATAGTTGCTAATGTTTACATTGTGTAAGTTTTCACTTGAAATAAATTTATTAATTGATAAAATAAGATATAGCTCATAATGGAAGCGCGCTCATATTATAATTATATCCCTTATTGAGTTGACAATAAAAAAATATCTTGGAGAAGTAAATTTGAAAAAGTCACTAATTTGTCTACTAAGTGTCGTATTGCTAACGGGAACAGGGTATGCTGTTGAAGCAGATGAGCCTTATATTGATTCGTTATTTCCTGAAAAAATAATAGGATCAGATGATAGGAAATTGATAACTAATACTACTGATGAAATAAACAGAACTATGGTTCGAATAACTTTTGAAACATATAATGAGTATGGAAATTGGGGGAAATTTTGTGGTTCAGGGGTTTTAATTGGAAATGATACGGTATTAACTGCTGGTCATGTGTTATACAATCAAAAGTACGGCCAATATACACAGAATTTAAAGGTTGTTCCTGCTGCAACATGGAACGGAGAATCATTTCTTGCGCCCTATGGTTATTCAGTAGCTACTGAAACTGAAGTTTTAAGCGGTTATAAATCTGGTGATACTGCTCAGGACGTAGGTGTCATAAAATTAAAAACTCCCTTAGGGAGCAAAACAGGTTTCTTAACACTATCTGAAAGTGTGTCTTCAGGACAATATGTTAAAACAATTGGTTACCCAGGAGATAAGAATGGTTTATATTTTTCAGAAGGCAGTGTTTTGTCTTCTGATGGGATTAGGGTTAAATACAATTTAGACACTATGGGTGGTCAAAGTGGTAGTCCAATTTTAAATGATACTAATCAAATTATTGCTGTTCATTACGGTGGTATGAAATATGAAGAAAGTAACATAGCATATCCAATTAATAATAGTGTTAGACAACTTATATCAGAAGTAAATAGCACATCTGGAGCTGTTTATCGGGTTTACAATCCAAATAGTGGTAAACATCATTATACTTCAAGTGTTGGTGAAAAAAACTATCTTGTCAAGTTGGGTTGGCGCGATGAAGGAATTGCATGGGAGGCAGGAAGCCACACACCAGTTTATCGACTTTACAATCCAAATAATGGTTTGCATTTTTTTACGGCTAGTGAGGCAGAAAAGAATAGCCTAGTCAAACTTGGCTGGCGTGATGAAGGAATAGCATTCTATGGAGGAGATAACCTCGATGTTTTCCGTTTATATAATCGCAATTCTGGTGAACATTTTTATACGGTTGATTATCTCGAACGTGATTCTTTAGTATCAAAAGGTTGGAGATATGAGGGTGTAGCTTTTAAAACGAAATGAGGAAAAAATGAAAAAAACAGTTTTATTTTCTATGGTAACTCTTTGCTCTTCTTTACTTCTTTCTCCAGTAAATGTATTTGCAGACAGTGAAAGTTCTTCAATTAAGAATCCTGATATTTCTAATACAGTTCCGTCACAAGACGTCCCGCATTTTACTGGTTTTGAGGCTGAAGGTCTTTCTCGAAATTTGGTTGTTGGACAGACAGGACAATTAAAACGTCCAGCCGATCACTATTTGGCACAGACAGAATATTCTTTTAATATTACGGTTTCTGATTCATCTATTCTAAGTTTTGATGAAAAAGGTCAATGGCAGGCATTAAAACCTGGTGAAGTAACAGTTCACTATTCACTATCTGATATTAGTAAAAATCAAGCATTTGCTGATGAGCTTAATCGACTTGGATTAACATCAGAATGGGTGGTACAGGAAGTTGCTATGGAACCTTTTAAGGTAACTATTCTAGAAAACATAGCACCGATGTATCGTTTGTATAATCCAAATTCTGGAGAGCATTTCTACACAAGTACAGTTTCAGAACGAAATTACCTGCGTAAAATTGGCTGGCGTGATGAAGGCATTGGCTGGCAAGCTCCAACAAATGGAGCAGAAGTTTATCGCCTCTACAACCCTAATGCTGGGGATCACCATTACACAACTTCAGCAGGAGAGCGTGATTATCTTGTGAAAGTAGGATGGAAATATGAAGGTGTTAATTGGTATTCGGGTGGCGATAGCCCTGTTTATCGTGTTTACAATCCAAACGCTAAGAAAGCAGGGAGCCATCACTACACACTGTCAGTATCTGAACGTGATTACCTTGTCAAATTAGGTTGGCGTGATGAAGGCATTGGCTGGTATGCTGCAGAATAGCTTTAAAAATAGTAGTAATATTCAAAGTTTTACACAGGTTTTATCTAAATTTTGATTTAAGATTTTATCTCAAATCTTCTGTAAAATAGCATTGAAAAACAGCCCAAAAGGCTGTTTTTTTTGATATAATACTAATGATATTATTCCCGTATTTTTTTTCTATTGGAAAAGGTACGCTAACAATAAGAAAGTGAAAGGAAAACAGTTGAGCGAGTTGTTCGAAGTAATTTGTTTACAAGGACACAATGACTCATAGGAAAATTATTTATGTCATATGAAAACCTGTTGGATCGTTTTCTAACATACGTTAAAGTTAATACACGTAGTGATGCAGAAAGCACAACAACACCGTCTACACAAAGTCAAGTTGACTTTGCTCTTAATCTCTTAAAACCTGAAATGGAAAAAGTCGGTTTGCAAGATGTTCACTATTTACCGTCAAATGGATATCTTGTTGGTACATTACCGTCAAATGATAGCAGTAAAACACGCAAAATTGGTTTTATTGCACATATGGATACAGCAGATTTCAACGCTGAAGGAGTTAATCCACAAATCATTGAATCATATGAAGGTGGCGAAATTAAGCTTGGACAATCTGGATTTTCACTTCTTCCAGAAGAATTTCCAAATCTGAATAACTACCATGGTCAGACTTTAATTACAACTGATGGGACAACACTCCTCGGATCAGATGATAAATCAGGTATCGCTGAGATTATGACGGCTATAGAATATTTAGTAGCCCATCCTGAAATCAAACACGGTGACATTCGAGTGGGATTCGGACCTGATGAAGAAATCGGTATCGGTGCTAATAAATTTGATGTAGAAGACTTTGATGTTGACTTTGCCTATACAGTAGATGGCGGCCCACTTGGCGAACTTCAATATGAAACATTTAGTGCAGCAGCTCTTGAAATTGACTTCATGGGCCGAAATGTCCATCCTGGAACTGCTAAGGATCAAATGATTAATGCTCTGCAATTAGCCATTGACTTCCACAACCAATTGCCAGTAGCAGACCGTCCTGAAAAAACCGACGGTTACCAAGGTTTCTATCACCTTCATGGTATGGGTGGTTCGGTAGATCAGGCCTTTAGTTCATATATTATTCGTGATTTTGAAGATGCCTCTTTTGAAAATCGCAAAGCTTTTGTCCAAGAAATCGCAAATAAGATGAATGAGGAGCTTGGAAGCGAGCGTGTTCTTGTTAAGTTAACCGATCAATACTACAATATGAAAAAAGTTATTGAAAAAGACATGACACCAATTGAAATCGCCAAAAAAGTAATGGAAGATCTTGATATCGAACCAGTAATCGAGCCGATTCGAGGTGGAACAGATGGTTCTAAAATCTCATTCATGGGGATACCAACACCAAACCTTTTTGCTGGTGGTGAGAACATGCACGGGCGTTTTGAGTTTGTCAGTCTACAAACTATGGAAAAAGCCGTTGATGTTATTATTGGTATTGCAAAATCTTAAAATAGTTTAAGAAAAAAATATAGAAATATGCTAAAATAGAGCTAACAGGGGGTATCTTGATGATTAAATTATTTGGTAAAATGAGATATCACTGGCAACCAGAATTATCTTGGTCAATTATTTATTGGTCTCTAACATTTACACCGATATTTATTGCCTTGTCGCTCTTGTTCGAACGAACAAAGATTCCAAGTCAAGTATTTATTCTATTTGGAATCTTTATTGTTCTTTTTGGATCAGGTTTCCATCGCTATTTTGTTATCGATGAAAATGGAAAATTAAACATTGTATCCTTGAATTTTTTTAGAAAATCCAAGGTTGCCATTGCTCAAATTCAAAAAGTGGAAGTTACTAAGTCAAATATAACCTTGGTTATTAAAAATCAACCTAAGCGCATCTTTTACATGCGTAAATGGCCTAAAAAGTACTTTTTAGATGCTTTGGCTGTTCACCCTGATTTTAGGGGAGAAGTTGATTTGATTGATAATTTCACAGGATTGGATTATTTTGAATTTTATAAGGACGACAAAAAAGCTCCTACGAGATTGTAAGAGCTTTGGTCGGACAATTTTTCACTGCTAAGAGTGCATCAACATCACTATCTGAGATGTCTTTTGTTAAATCGTCACTATCAGTAAATTTGACAATACCATCGTCTTGATAGTCGAAAAGTTCAGAATAGGTTTGGCAAAGGCCACAAGCGATACATTTTTCTGGAATAAGTGAGACTTTCATAGTAATATTGTAATACGGATTAATTGATTTAACAAGGGGGAAATCATGGCAAAAAAACCATGGACAACAAAGATGGTGGATAATAAGGAAGGTGGTTTGGCAAGAAAGTCAAGAAATAGAGTGTTTACAACACCTTTCTTAACGGCTTTATTGGCAGCATTCTTTGTTATTGTATTAGCTATTCTGTTTGTAGTTTTTTACACTTCAAATGGCGGTAGTAATAGAGCTGAGGAAACATCTGTTTTTTATGGTGCACCTTCAAGCAGTGTAGCAACTGAGACAGAAGAAAGTAAAGAAGAAGTTAAAGTTGAAGAAGACTCTGAGTCAGAGTCTGAAAGTGAAGGAGCATCCTCATCACAAGCTCGTGGCGAAACCATTACGGTTTTGCCTGGTGAAGGGGCTGCATCAATTGCTGCTCGAGCTGGAATCAGCGTAGAACAGCTACAAGAACTGAATCCTGAACATATGACAATGGGTTATTGGTATGCCAACCCTGGTGATGCTGTTTATATAAATTAGAAGAAGAGGAATTATGAAATCAATTCAAATTGCTATTGATGGACCAGCCTCTAGTGGAAAAAGTACGGTAGCCAAGATTATCGCTAAAAATCTTGGCTATACTTATTTAGACACTGGAGCTATGTATCGTTGTGCAACTTATCTTGCTCTGCAAAATGATTTAAAAGATAAAGATGTAGAAGCTATCTTGACTTTGCTTTCAGAGTCACCAATCTCTTTTGGGCGTGCTGAAGATGGAAGTCAAACTGTTTTTCTTGGAGATCAAGACGTTACCTTAGCTATCAGACAAAATGATGTGACTAACAATGTATCATGGGTTGCAGCACTTCCTGAAATTCGCCAAGAACTTGTTAATCAACAAAGACGTATTGCAAGCAAGGGAGCCATCATAATGGATGGACGCGACATTGGTACAGTTGTTTTACCAGACGCAGAACTAAAGATTTTCTTGATTGCTTCTGTTGAGGAAAGAGCAGAGCGTCGTTTTAAAGAAAACCAAGAAAAAGGAATTGAAACAGATTTCGAAACTTTAAAAGAAGAGATTGCTGCGCGTGATTATAAAGATAGTCATCGCAAAGTATCACCGCTAAAAGCAGCTGATGATGCCATCACTTTTGATACTACTGGAGTAGACATTCAAGGTGTTGTTAAATTTATTCAAGAAAAAGCGGAGAAAATTATTGACAGAGGGTAAATCTCCTGTTATACTATTAACAATGAGAAAAGCAGAAGTGAGAACTTCTCGCCTTGCGACTAAGGTTGTCTGGCCCAACATGTCAAGATTCCATTAGGAATATTATGAATGTGTGCGGGCTTGATTTATCAGGTCCGCTTTCGTTTTTCTCTAAAAAAATGAAGAGGTGAAGATCATAGCTAAGAAAGATCTATTCATTAACGACGAAATTCGTGTCCGCGAAGTTCGTTTAATTGGTCTTGAAGGTGAACAATTAGGCATTAAGCCACTTTCAGAGGCTCAAGCTCTCGCAGATAAGGCAAATGTCGACTTGGTTTTAATCCAACCGCAAGCTACACCGCCTGTTGCGAAAATTATGGACTACGGTAAGTTCAAATTTGAGTATCAAAAGAAACAAAAAGAACAACGTAAAAAGCAAAGCGTTGTGACTGTAAAAGAAGTTCGTCTCAGTCCAGTTATCGACAAAGGTGACTTTGAAACAAAACTTCGTAACGGTCGTAAGTTCCTTGAAAAAGGTAACAAAGTTAAAGTTTCTATTCGTTTTAAAGGACGTATGATTACTCATAAAGAAATTGGAGCTAAGGTACTTGCAGATTTTGCGGAGGCAACTCAAGATATCGCCATTATCGAGCAAAGAGCTAAGATGGATGGTCGCCAAATGTTTATGCAACTTGCACCAATTCCTGACAAGAAATAATTGTCTAGTTAACTATATTTTAAGAGGAGAATTCTAAAATGCCAAAACAAAAAACACACCGCGCATCAGCTAAACGTTTTAAACGTACAGGTTCTGGTGGATTGAAACGTTTCCGTGCCTTTACATCACACCGTTTCCACGGAAAAACTAAAAAACAACGTCGTCATCTTCGTAAAGCAGGAATGGTAAATGCTGGAGATTTCAAACGTATTAAAGCAATGCTTACACAAATGCGCTAATCGCTAGTGTTGAGCATAATTAGATTTTAGAGAACTATTTGGAGGAAAATATAAATGGCACGTGTTAAAGGTGGCGTTGTATCACGCAAACGTCGTAAACGTATTCTTAAATTAGCTAAAGGTTACTATGGTGCAAAACACATCTTGTTCCGTACTGCAAAAGAACAAGTAATGAACTCATACTACTATGCATACCGTGACCGTCGTCAGAAAAAACGCGACTTCCGCAAACTTTGGATCACTCGTATCAATGCGGCAGCTCGTATGAACGGCTTGTCATACTCACAATTGATGCATGGTTTGAAATTGGCTGAAATCGAAGTTAACCGCAAAATGCTTGCTGACTTGGCAGTTAACGATGCAGCAGCTTTTACAGCTCTTGCAGATGCAGCTAAAGCTAAACTTGGTAAATAATAACTAGAGGGTTGAGTTTTCTCAACTCTTTTTGTTTTAAAAAAATTGTAGCTCAATATATCTGTATTCTTCGAAAATATAAAGATAAGTTTTTAGTTTATCAATAGCTCCATCAGCCTAGTGTGCTAATGTCAGTTTATCTAGTCCGATTTTCATTGAGTATTTCCAAATAGCGAGAAGAACGATTGAAAAAGCAAACTTGTCTGTAAAAATGATTATTGTTAATCATGACCACCCGCCTAACGGGTGGTTTGAACAGGGGCTATAAGCCCACATCACCAGCCAGCGCCTAAAGACGCTGGCTTTCACTTTGTTCAAACCTAACTGCTTTTGACTCGTCACTTGCCTCTTAAAGAGGCGTTGGTATTACTTGCCATCATCCCTAAAGGGATCTTCGTATTCTTTTACGCTCAATTTATCTAGGGCGATGTCATGTTTTTCTTGTTCTTGGATATATTTTTTGATAGTGGCTTCGTTCAGTCCAACTGTGCTCACATAATAGCCCTCTGCCCAAAAATGGCGATTCCCAAACTTGTATTTGAGATTGGCGTGTTTGTCAAACATCATCAGAGAACTCTTACCTTTTAAGTAGCCCATAAAACTTGAAACACTAATTCGTGGTGGGATACTAACTAACATGTGAACGTGGTCTGGCATTAAATGTCCTTCTATTATTTCACCTAGACTATTTCGATATTGATTATAGATTACTTTTCGTCTATACTTAGGGGGTAAACACAATGTGGTATTTACACATCCACTTTGTGTGAGATAAACTATGTGCCTTTTGTGCCATATTTTGCTCCTTTCGCTTTACATTAGGCTTGAACACCTTTATTGTATCGCGTTTGGAGTTTTTTTGGTATAACCAGCGATGCGCACCCGCATAGCGGGTGGTTTATTTGTTTCGCACCTGCGGAGCGAAACAGACTGAAAGTCACATAAATAACAAAACACGCTTCAGTTTTTTCTGAAACGTGTTTTATATTATTGTTTGTTGGAATCTTCTTCAGAAGAACTAGACTGACTGGTTTCTGTTTTGTTATCACTAGATTCAGTGCTATCTGATTCATGTAGTTGTAAGTAGCTTGGAGCTTGGAATAAATCAACTGTACTCTTATTTCCAGATTTTGAGAATAAGCTAGTTGATTCTGATCCTAATTCTTTTTCGATAGCTTTCATAGCACTAAGTGATTTAGTATATGAGATAGCTGTAGTATCAACAGTTTTCAGGCCATTATCAGTGTCAAATCGGAGTAAATCCCCAGTTTGAACTTGATCGCTAACAGATAATTGCTTAGAAACAGCAGCGCGGATTTCTTTAGTTTTTTCCAATGTCTCTTCATCTGGATTGGTTAATTCTAAACCTGTTTGTGTATAGTAGAGACGACCACTGTAACTTGTATATTCTGGTGTGACATAGGTTCCAGAGGTACGAAATGCGACTGTTTGCTGATTGTCAGGTGATAGCAAGTCTTGTCCAAGTTGAACATAGTTGCTTGTATCAATCCCTAAGATATGGAGGAGAGTTGGAAGTGAGTCAACCTCACCACCGAAAGTATCACTGATAAATCCTTCTGTATATCCAGGAATATGAATCATATAAGGGACGCGTTGGAGCATAGCATTATCGTATTCTGTCCATGTTTCGGAATCCTTGCCCAATAAAGAAGCCAGGCTAGTATTACGAGAATTTGAGATACCATAATGGTCTCCGTAGAGAACAAAGATAGAATTGTCATAAAGACCAGTCGCTTTTAGGTATTCAAAGAATGATTTTAGAGCAGCATCGAGGTAATTTGCAGTAGCAAAATAACCGTTAATGGTTTCATCATCAGTTTGAGCTAATGGGAAACCTTCCTCTTCTGCCTCACCTTTTAGACTTGTATAGGGATAGTGGTTGCTGACAGTAATAAACTTAGTATAGAATGGTTGCTGCATGTGCTCTAAGTATTTAATAGAATCAGCAAACATATACTTATCGTTTAGACCATATTGGAAAGAGTTTGTATCATCTTGTTCAGAAAAATAACTTGAATCGAAGAAGTAATCATAACCCCATTGTTTATAGGCATTATTTCTGTTCCAGAATGCACCCACATTTCCGTGGAAGACAGCGCTTGTATAACCACCATTTTGAGCTAAAATATTTGGAGCTGCAAATTGAGTATTCTCACCACCATAGTTAACCATGAAGGAACCGCTATTGAGGCCAAAGAGGGAGTTTTCCATTAAAGTCTCAGCATCTGAAGTTTTTCCAGCCTTAACTTGATGGAAGAAGTTTGAGAATGCGATAGTACTATTTGAATGGTAAAGAGAGTTAATGAAAGGTGTAACCTCATATTCTTGACCATCCATCTGGAGTTTATAATCAATTAAAAACTGTTGGAAACTTTCCAAATGAATCATGAATACATTTCTACCCTCAGCGATACCAAAATACTTTTCATTTGGAGCAGCATAATGTTCAGAAACATATTCTTTGACTTGAACGAGTTCTTCAGCTGTCGCCTGATTACGTTCCTTTTGGGCTTGGTAAGTTTGATTACCACTATAGACAGTAAAAGCTGGCAGACCTAGAGCTCTTACGACATAAGTGTTGGAAAAACCACGTGTTAATAGTTCGGGGCGATCAATTTCTGCTAAAAAGAGATTGATTGAAAAAGTCAAGGCGGACAGAGCAGTGATTGCAAAACTTGCTCTCTTATTAAATGGTCTTGTATCTAGCTTGAAAGCATCTAACTTCTTAACTTTTTTCCAAATGAAATAAATCAAGAGCAGGAGAAAATCTAATATATAAAAGATATCCCAAACCCTTAGTAAGTTCAGTGCAGAATCACCTAGACCTGCTGATACCTTACTGCTGGCCAACATGGCACTAACGGTAATGAAATCAGAAAATTCTCGATAGTAAATGGAATTAGCAATTAAAAGAATATTGATAATAGCATAGATAATCCAAGTTACTATATAGAATTGCTTAGTTTTCTTGATATAAAGTCCTATCCCAAGTAGAAGCAATCCAATAGGGATTGGATTAATAAGGGAGAGAAAAACTTGATATGGGTTTCCTAAATCGAGGCTAAAATCGGCATGATAAGCCCACATGGTCTTTAACCAATAGATTAGCAGGAGCGTCATAATGAAGCCCAGTCGTGTGTGTATAACACGAAGGACAAAATCTTTTATTTTTTTCACTATAAAATTTCCTTACTGTTTTTTTCCTAAAAGACAAAATCTCAATCTAAATTATATCATAAATTTAAATTTGTAACTCAATGGAAAAGTGCAAATAAAGCACTTTCAAGCAAATTTGGCAAAATACCATGATTTCTGTTATAATAGGGGTTATGAAAAAACTATATGTGGATCATTTAGCTGAGAAGAAAATTAGACGAGGTATCCAATTATTGGATGGTCGTGATTTTCAAAATGTAACGGGCAGTGATGAATTGGTAAACCTGCACAACTCGAAAGGACAGTTTTTAGGTACTGCTTATCTCTCAAATCAAAATAAAGGGATTGGTTGGTTTCTCTCAAATCAAATCCTAGACTTGACTAAGGAGTACTTTGTTGCATTATTTCAACAGGCTAGACAGAAAAGACATTCCTATGAAAAATCAGATCTGACATCTGCTTATCGCGTTTTCAATCAAGATGGCGATAATTTTGGTGGACTGACTATTGATTTGTATGGTGATTATGCTTTGCTTTCTTGGTATAACCCATTTGTATACAATCTTAGCGCAGTAATTGTTGATGCATTTCAAACAGTTTATCCAGAGATTAAAGGTGGCTATGAAAAGATTAGGTTCAAAGGCTTAGACTATGAATCAGCACATTTATATGGTCAGGAAGCACCAGACACATTTACTATTCTGGAAAATGGCGTCCGCTATTCAGTCTTTATGAATGATGGTTTGATGACAGGGATTTTTCTTGATCAGCATGAAGTTCGTGATTCTTTGGTCAATGGGCTTGCGCTTGGAAAAACAGTTTTAAACATGTTTTCCTATACAGCGGCCTTCTCTGTAGCGGCAGCTATGGGCGGAGCCTCGGAGACAACTTCAGTAGATTTAGCAAAACGATCACGTGAATTATCTCAGGCACACTTTGATGCTAGTGGTCTTCCAACCGATAATCATCGTTTTATCGTGATGGATGTATTTGAATATTTTAAATACGCTAAGCGTAAAGATTTAAAATTCGATGTTATTGTTATTGATCCACCAAGTTTTGCTCGAAATAAAAAACAAACTTTCTCAGTAGTTAAAGACTACCATAAATTAATTGCTCAAGCTGTTGAATTATTAAACCCTAAAGGGACTATTATAGCGTCTACCAATGCTGCTAATATGACAGTTGAACAATTTAAAAAGCAACTTGAGAAAGGCTTTGGTTCAATAAAGCATAGCTATATTGACTTAAAACAACTTCCAGGCGATTTTGCCACTAACCCAGCTGATGTCAGCAGTAATTATTTAAAAGTTTATACAATAAAGGTTAATCAATGAAAATAGTAGTTCCTATTATGCCTCGAAATTTAGAAGAGGCTCAAGCAATAGATCTTTCCAAATATGAAGATGTTGACATCATCGAATGGCGCGCAGATTTTCTGCCTAAAGATGCCATTATGACAGTTGCACCTGCTATTTTTGAAAAATTCGCAGGAAGAGAAGTCATCTTTACTCTTAGAACAGATAAAGAAGGCGGTCATATTAGTCTGACTGATGACGAGTATGTCCAATTAATAAAGGATGTCAATGCCATTTTCAAACCAGACTATATCGATTTTGAATATTTTTCTCATATGGAAGCTTTCCAACAAATGTTGGAATATCCTAATTTGGTGCTTTCTTATCATAATTTCCAAGAAACGCCAGAAAATTTGATGGAAGCTTTTTCTGAGTTAACTGCTCTTGCTCCAAGAGTGGTTAAAATTGCAGTGATGCCAAAAAGTGAGCAAGATGTCTTGGATTTGATGAATTATACTCGTGGTTTTAAAGCACTCAATCCAGAACAAAAATATGCGACTATGTCTATGGGAAAACTTGGAAAGATTTCTCGTTTAGCTGGTGATGTCGTTGGCTCATGCTGGACATTTGCAAGTCTCGAGCAAGCCAGTGCTCCAGGTCAGATTGCATTGTCAGATATGAAAAAAATCAGGGAGGTACTTGATGCAGATTGATGGACATACTAGATTAGGAGCGGTTGTTGCGAGACCAATTAAGCACTCTATTTCTCCTTTTATCCATAATTATGCCTTTGATAAGTTAGGTATCAACGGTGTTTATGTAGCTTGGGACATTCCTGAGGAAGACTTGGAAGAAACAGTCAAGAATATCCGTCGCTATGATATGTGGGGAATCAATGTTTCTATGCCATATAAGCAGACTGTCATCCAATATATGGATGAATTGACTGATTCTGCACAATTGATTGGGGCCGTTAATACTGTTATCAATCGTGATGGCAAGCTGATTGGTCACAATACAGATGGAATTGGTTTTTTCAAAAGTTTAGAAAAATTTGCTGCTTTTGAAGTCAAAGACAAAGTCATGACCATTCTTGGTGGAGGTGGCGCGGCAACTGCCTTAATTGCACAAGCTGCTCTAAATGGTGCTCAAAAGATTAATATCTTTAATCAGACGGATTTTTTAGAAGAAACTAAAGCCAAAGCTAAAGAATTAACTCAAAAGACAGGTGTCGCTATTGAGGTTTTTCCAGTAGAAGATTTAGTGCTAATTCAGGAAAAAGTTCTAGTTTCAGATCTTTTTGTTAATGCTACTAGTGTTGGTATGGATGGAAAATCTATGATTGTTAAGGAAGATATGACCTTCCCTGAAAATCTCCAAGTAGCTGATGTCATCTATCAACCATTTGAAACACCATTTTTAAAGTTAGCGCGTAGCCGTGGACTTAAAGCTATCAATGGATTGGGAATGCTTCTTTTCCAAGCAGCAGAAGCTTTTGAGGCATGGACAGGTCAGGAAATGCCAAGTGATGAGATTTGGAAAGAACTAGAGAAGAAGTACAAATAAGTTTAATTTGAATAAGAAGGAAAGGAGCGTTTAGCTAGCAAACTAGTTGAACACGGGTAATAAACTAAGGTAGGAGTAACGATATTAACTTAAAGTCGTTCTGACACTTTCTGTCCATAAAATATGACAGATTATGAGAAAACTTAGTAATCTTAGTTTCAATACCCTTTGTATCGAATATGAAATTACATGTTGATTTAAGTACAAATCCTTACGACATCCTTATTGAACGAGGTTCCCTTACAAAAGTAGGTGAGTGGGCTCGTTCTATTTGGAATTGTCAGAAGATTGCGATCATAACAGATAATCATGTTGGAGATCTTTATGCTAATCAAGTGAAATCAAGCTTGGAAGAAGCTGGATTTGAAGTGATTTTGTTTGAATTTTTAGAAGGAGAAGCTTCTAAGAATTTAACGACAGTAAATAAAGCCTATGATTTCTTGATTGAGAATAATATGACCCGTAGCGATGGCATAGTTGCACTCGGTGGCGGTGTTGTTGGAGATTTGGCTGGATTTGTGGCTTCAACCTATATGAGGGGAATTCCTTTCCTTCAAATTCCAACAAGCCTAACGGCACAGGTAGACTCTTCTATTGGCGGTAAAACAGGTGTCAATACGCCAAAAGCAAAGAATATTGTTGGAACATTTACTCAACCAAAAGGTGTCTTAATTGACCCAGATGTCCTTGTAACTTTAGGTGAACGCGAGCTGATTGAGGGCATGGGAGAAGTTGTCAAATATGGCCTTATAGACGATGTAGAACTTTGGGATCTACTTGAAAAACTGGATGGCAAACCTCAATCTATTCTGGAAAATGCAGAGCAGATTATTTATCATTCTTGCAATGTTAAAAGAAAAATTGTTGTCGAAGACGAATTCGAAGGCGGTGTTCGCATGTATTTGAATTTTGGACACACAATTGGACATGCAATTGAGCAGACAGCTGGGTATGGTAAAGTCATGCATGGCGAAGCTGTCGCTATTGGTATGGTACAGATTTCTCGTGTTGCTGAGAAAAAAGGTCTTATGCCGGATGGCATCACTGATCAAATTGAGGCCATGTGTGCCAAATTTGGTCTGCCAACTGCTCATGAGCCATGGCATGTTGATGATTTATATGCAGCGCTAACACACGATAAAAAGGCTAGAGGAAACTCTATTAAGACTGTCATCGTTCCTGAATTAGGAAGCGCAGCTATTAACCAAATCCCACTTGAAGAAATGAAAGAATACTTGGAGAAATAAATGAGATATTTGACAGCAGGTGAATCGCACGGGCCGCGTTTGACGGCCATTATTGAAGGTGTTCCAGCAGGTCTTCCTTTGACTGCTGAGGACATAAATATTGATTTGAAGCGTCGTCAGGGTGGCTATGGTCGTGGTGGCCGTATGAAGATTGAAACTGACCAAGTAGTCTTTACATCTGGTGTCCGCCACGGTAAGACGACAGGTGCTCCAATTACTATGGATGTTATCAATAAGGACCATCAAAAATGGTTGGACATTATGTCAGCAGAGGATATCGAAGACCGTTTGAAAACCAAGCGTAAGATTACCCATCCGCGTCCAGGACACGCTGATCTTGTTGGTGGCATGAAGTATCGCTTTGATGATTTGCGTAATTCTCTTGAGCGTTCATCTGCCCGTGAAACAACCATGCGCGTGGCAGTTGGGGCGGTAGCCAAACGCATTTTGGCAGAGCTTGCTATTGAAATTGCCAATCATGTGGTTGTCTTTGGTGGTAAAGAAGTGGATGTCCCAGATGGTTTGACGGTATCTCAAATCAAGGAATTAGCCAGCAAGTCTGAAATTTCTGTTGTTAATCAAGAACGTGAACAAGAAATCAAGGACTATATTGACCAGATTAAAAAAGAAGGTGACACTATCGGTGGTGTCGTTGAAACCGTTGTTGGCGGTGTACCAGTAGGTCTAGGTTCCTATGTTCAATGGGATAAGAAATTGGATGCCAAGCTAGCTCAAGCAGTTGTTTCTATCAATGCCTTTAAGGGTGTTGAATTTGGTCTTGGTTTTAAAGATGGCTACCTTCGTGGCTCTGAAGTCATGGATGAAATCCTTTGGTCTCCAGAAGAAGGTTACACTCGCCGTACCAACAATCTCGGTGGTTTTGAAGGTGGTATGACTAACGGTCAGCCTTTAGTTATTCGTGGGGTTATGAAGCCTATCCCAACCCTCTACAAACCACTCATGTCGGTTGATATTGAAACACATGAACCTTACAAGGCAACAGTGGAGCGTTCAGATCCTACGGCCTTGCCTGCAGCAGGTGTTGTCATGGAATCGGTTGTGGCTACAGTAGTTGCCACTGAAATCCTTGAAAAATTCTCCTCAGATAATATGGAAGAACTAAAAGAAGCAGTTGCTAAGCACCGTGACTATGTAAGGAATTTTTAAGACAAAATCAGCCTTGGAAAGCTTTATTTTCTTTTCCAAGATTTTGATTTTTGGGGAAATAGCAGAGCCCTTTAGTCAGCGATAGATTGGAGTATGCATGGAAGAAAAAGTTATTTATATAGCTGGACTGGGACTTATTGGTGGGTCCATTGCGCTTGGTATCAAGCGTGACCACCCCAACTATAAGGTTCTAGGTTATAATCGCTCTGATAAATCGCGTGAAATCGCCTTAGAGCGTGGGATTGTTGATGAAGCTACAAATGATTTCAAAGAATTTGCTGGTCTGGCAGATGTCATTATCTTAACCGTTCCCATTAAGCAGACCATTAATTTCTTAAAAGATTTGGCAACAATGGAGCTCAAGACCAATGTCATCATTACAGATGCTGGCTCAACCAAGGGAGAAATTGTAGATGCTGCAGAAAAGTACCTATCAGGTCGTCCTGTCCAGTTTGTAGGTTCCCATCCCATGGCAGGTTCTCACAAATCAGGAGCAATTGCAGCAGATGTTAACCTCTTTGAAAATGCCTATTACATCTTCACACCAAGTACTTTAACAAAAACAGAAACGATTTCGGAGTTGGAAGATGTCTTGTCAGGTTTGCATGCCCGTTTCATCCAGATTGATGCAGCAGAGCATGACCGTGTGACCAGTCAGATTTCCCATTTTCCTCATATCCTGTCAGCCAGTCTTATGGAGCAGGCCGGTGATTACGCAAATACCCATGAAATGACCAATCGTTTCGCTGCTGGTGGTTTTCGTGACATGACCCGTATTGCTGAGAGTGAGCCTGGCATGTGGACCAGTATTCTGGTGACCAACAAGGAAGCTGTTTTGGAACGAATTGCTGACTTTAAAGACCGATTAGACAGCATAGCGGAGCTTATTTCCCATGAGGATGAAGACGGGATTTGGAACTATTTCAATAATGCCCGGCTGACTCGGAAAGAAATGGAAATTCACAAGCGTGGTGGTGTCGAGAGCAGCTTTGATCTTTTTGTAGATGTTCCCGATGAAGAAGATGTTATTTTGCAAATCTTGGAATTGCTTCGCGGAACATCCTTGGTCAATATTCATATCAATGAAGAAAATCGTGAAGATAGCTTCGGTATCCTTCAGATTTCTTTTAAAAATGCCAAAGACCTGGAGCATGCGCAAAAGGTTATCGCAGAAAATACAAACTATAAAGTTACTATTAATTAAAAGGGAGTTATTATGTCAAATATTTATGATTTAGCAAATGAATTGGAACGTGGTATCCGCGCTCTTCCTGAATACCAAACAGTTGTTGAACAGAAGGCTAAAATTGATGCTGATGCTGAAGCAAAAGCCCTTTTGGATGAATTCATGTCATTTCAACAAGGACTCTATATGAAAATGCAGGCGGGTCAAATGCCAAGTGACGAAGACCAAGTTGCTATTCAAGGGATGGGAGCTAAGATTGAAGCTAATCCAGTATTGAAATCCTACGTTGAAGCTCAACAGGCTTTGTCAGTTTATTTGGCAGACATCGAAAAAATCGTTTTTGGACCTCTACAAGATTTAAATTAATGTTTTCTGTCTTGTCAGTTAATCTGTTAAAGAAGCTGGTTTTTTCCAGCTTTTTTCTGTCTAGTAATTTAAAGAAGAAAGAGTATAATAAGACTAATACTTAAAGAAAATCAAAATTAGACAAGGCAAGCTTACAAAGACATACCTGGAGTTAGGCGAGGAAGCTTAACGATGTATCATTATGATTTTCAAAGAGTAAAACATTGGATAAGTCGGAGGTAAACATATGTCACGCAAAGTCGGAATTATTGGAATGGGACATGTTGGTTCAACAGTTGCACATGGTTTGATAGTACAGGGTGCTTTTGACGATTACGTTTTGATTGATATTGATGAAAAGAAAGTGACAGCCGATGCGGTAGATTTCACTGATGCTGCAGCCAACCTCAACCAGCATGCTAATATTATTGTTAATGATTACGAGGCATTGGCTGATGCGGATATTGTTATTTCTGCCTTGGGCAATATCACTCTGCAAGATAATCCAAATGCGGATCGCTTTGCTGAACTCCCTTTTACAGCTAAGGAAGTTCCAGTTGTCGCTGAGAAATTGAAGTCCGTTGGTTTTAAAGGAATTATCATTGCTATTTCCAATCCTGTAGATGTCGTGACTAGCCTCTATCAGCACTATTCTGGTCTACCCAAAGAGCGTGTGATTGGAACAGGAACATTGCTTGATACGGCTCGCATGAAACGTGCTGTCTCGGAACGATTTGGCATTGATGCTCGTAGTGTTTACGGCTATAATTTGGGTGAACATGGGAATTCCCAGTTTACGGCTTGGAGCCAAGTTCGTATCAAGGGCCAGCCTATTTCAAAATTTGCCAGTTCAGAAGAACTTGAAGTCATTGCCCATGAAGCCATAATTGGCGGGCATACTGTATTTTATGGTAAAAAATACACCAGCTATGGTATTGCCAGCGCAGCCATTCGTCTGGCCTTAGCAGTTGTGTCTGATAGTCATGAAGAATTACCGGTATCCAATTACTATGAACCACTGGATACTTACCTGAGCTATCCTGCCATTGTTGGTCGTCATGGTATCGTTGAGCAGGTTATATTGACTCTTCCAAAGGAAGAGGAAGAAAAGTTAGCTAACTCAGCAGACTTTATCAAACGAAAATTTGCTGAAAGTTTATAAAGAGAGAGCTAAATCATTATCTCTTTAAATTGTTTGCCGATTGGTACACATTTCTTGTCTATCGCATTGTTTTGTGGTAGAGTCGTTTTATCATAAATTCAGGAGTTAATTCAATGGTAAAAGAATATGATTATATTGTAATCGGTGGCGGTTCTGGTGGAATTGCTAGTGCAAATCGTGCAGCAATGCATGGTGCAAAAGTTATTTTATTTGAAGGCAAAGAGGTTGGGGGTACTTGCGTCAATCTAGGTTGTGTTCCTAAAAAAGTCATGTGGTACGGAGCTCAGGTTGCTGAAACCATCAATACATATGCTAAAGACTATGGTTTTGATGTCAAGACTGAAGCCTTTAACTTTGAAACGTTAAAAGCAAATCGTCAAGCCTACATTGATCGCATTCATGCCTCTTATGAACGTGGCTTTGATGGTAATGGCGTCGAACGTATTTATGATTATGCTACTTTTGTAGATGCTCACACGGTAGAAGTGGCTGGGCAACTTTACACAGCTCCCCATATTCTCATTGCAACAGGTGGACATGCACTCTATCCTGACATTCCAGGTGCTGAGTATGGTATCACTTCTGATGGTTTCTTTGAACTGGATGCTGTACCTAAACGTACAGCAGTTGTAGGTGCTGGTTATATCGCTGTTGAACTTGCAGGTGTGCTTCATTCACTTGGAAGTGAGACGCATCTCTTTGTCAGAAAAGAGCGCCCGCTAAGAACCTTTGATAAGGAAATCGTTGAAACCCTAGTTGATGGCATGAAAGAAGATGGTCCAAACCTACACAGCTTTGCTATTCCCAAAGAAGTCATCAAAAATGATGATGACAGTTTGACTTTAGTTTTGGAAAATGGCCAGAGCTACACAGTTGATACTCTTATATGGGCCATTGGGCGTGGTCCAAATGTGACTGGTTATGGTTTGGAAAAAACCGGCGTTGCTCTAAATCAAGAAGGTTTTATTGCAACCGATGAATTTGAAAATACCAATGTCGATGGCATTTATGCCCTCGGAGATGTGAATGGGAAGCTTGAGTTGACGCCAGTTGCTGTTAAGGCAGGCCGCCAATTGTCAGAGCGCCTCTTTAACAACAAACCAAATGCAAAAATGGACTACAAGGATGTGGCAACCGTTATCTTTAGTCATCCAGCCATTGGCTCGGTTGGGTTATCCGAAGAAGCAGCTATTGAAACATTTGGTCAAGATGATATCAAGGTTTATCGCTCAACTTTCACGTCAATGTATACGGCGGTAACTAACCATCGCCAAGCCTGCAAGATGAAGTTAGTCACACAGGGACCAGACGAAAAAATCGTTGGTCTCCACGGTATAGGCTACGGCGTTGACGAAATGATTCAAGGCTTCGCAGTTGCAATCAAAATGGGAGCAACTAAGGAAGATTTTGATAATACGGTAGCTATTCATCCAACGGGGGCCGAAGAGTTCGTAACCATGCGTTAAGAAAAGTAGCTACTGGTCAGTAATATATTTCAAACCTTCCTTTTTCCTTGTCTGAATAGCCTCTATTGAAAAAAGGAAGGTCAAGCCCTTCCCCCTCAAAAGGTTCCCCGAACCTTTTGAGCTATTCATCCGACGGGAGCCGAAGAGTTCGTAACCATGCGTTAATCTCAATATTTGTACAGGGCCTTTACTCAAATAATTTGAATAATACTCTTCGAAAATCAAAATGATAGATTATTAAGCCTTCTTGCCTATCATCGGGCTAGTTTGCATCGGCATGCTCCCTTTAATTTTGATTTTCATTGAGTATAAAGTCATCGCCTCAAAAGTTTAAAACACAAAATCAGCTCAAATCATTTTGGATTTGAGCTGGTTCTATTTTTCTGATAAGAGATAATTGCGAACTTGTGAGATAAAGTAAAGTGATCCTGTTAGGACAAAAAAGTCTTCAGAAGATTCTGCTTGGTTTAGCCAGTCACTGAAATCTTCTACCTTGGCATACTTATCTGGATATAGCTCCAGCGGTCTTGCTTCGTAAAAATCAAAGCTAGTTACAGCTAGATCAAAATCAGCAAGTTGCCCTAGCATTTTGTCCAGTGGTTTTCGACCGATTCCGGCAAAGAGCACATGAATGGTGCGGTCACCAAACTGAGATTTTAGGACTTGGACCAGCTTAGCGATGGAGTCTTCGTTGTGGGCACCATCCAACATGAGATTGTCCCTGATAAGCTCAGTTCTGCCCGGCCAGTGTGTTTTTTCCAGACCCTTTTTGATATGTTCGCTTGTTATTTTGGGAAATTGCGGAGCTAGGATAAGGCTTGTCATGGCTGCCAAAGATGCGTTAGCTTTCTGATGTTGTCCTAACATGGCTAGCTCGATTTGAGAAATAGTCTGGTCTTGGTAAACAAAGTCAAAAGCTTTGCTATTTTCCAAAAGATGAAAATCCTGTCCAAGTTCATAGGTTGGACTAGCTAGTTCTCTGACTTTTTGATAGAAAACTTGGCGAACTTCTTCTGTCATGGGACCGAAAATGAAGGGGACTTGCTTTTTCAGTGCCCCCACCTTGTGCTCAGCAATTTTAGTCAGTGTGTCACCGAGCGTGTCCTGATGATCAAGACTGATAGAGGGGCAGACGAGAGCCAGTGGCCTAAAGACATTGGTTGAATCGTAGCTGCCACCAATTCCAGCTTCAATAATGGCAATGTCAACGGGATTAATTGTGGCAAAATAGTGAAACATAATCAAGGTTATCAGTTCAAATTCAGTAACTTTACCAAATTTGGCAATAATATCTTGATTTTCAATAATGGGCTTAATCTGCTGGACTGTCTGGTCCAAGTCATGGTCAGGGATGTCTTTTCCGTCTATAGAAATTCGCTCATTAAAGCGGTGGATATAAGGAGAGGTGAAAGTCCCAGCCTTGTAACCTGAGCTGGTTAGTATGTGTTGGAGATAGCTGCTTGTAGACCCCTTACCATTGGTGCCAACGATATGAATGGCGGGAAAGGTCTTTTGTGGGTTTCCCAGTTTTTCCAGCAGAGCTTCCATTCGTTTCAGGTCAGGTCTACGGCCGTTAGCCTTAAATGAATGAATCCAAGAAATAGTGTCAGTATCTTTTGTCATTTCAGTATTTTTTTATTGAGTTGATTCAGGTGAACTGGCTTCAGTTGATGTTTGATCGGAGCTTGCTGGAGTTGTGTCTTGGTTTTCAAGAGATTGACTACTTTCAGTTGAAGAATCTGTGCTGGCATCTGCTGAACTCTCTTGAATTGAGCTGTCCTGAACATATCCAGAATTAGAATCTGAAGCTTCTGTGTTGCTATCTTTTTCTTTGATAATAATGGTGGTAGAACCTGTTGAAGATGAGTCGTTAGTTTTATTCTGATTTGCCCCTGTGATAGCATTACGTATAGTCAAAGTAGCTACGATAATACTTAGGATAGACCCAATAAATGCTAATGTTTTTTGAAAGGCCGTGAAACCAGTTTTAATGTGTGTGTTGGATTTGCTTGTTTTTTTCTTGTTTTGGCGTGAATAATTTTGAGACATAATAACTTCCTTTTACTAAATTAAATAGCAAAGCCTAGAAGAAGCAGAAAAAAGATAATAGACTTACTGTGTTTCCAAGTTATAACGTCTATTTTTTTTCATCCCAGACCTAAGCAGTTTTCAGTTTAACATATGTTATTGTTACTATGTGAAGTATACTACCTTTTAATGATTTTAGCATGTTTCTACTTAAAAAATTGATTACTCCACTCGTTTTTCTATTATAGAACTTTCTCTTAAGAAATGCGACTCAAAACTAGATTTCAAAGATGAAGATTTTGAACCATTATGTGTTATAATAAGAACGATTGATTTTTTAGAAGGATATAATATGATATACTTTGATAATTCTGCGACGACCATTCCTTATGCTGAGGCTTTAAGGACCTATCAGGAAGTCGCTAGCAAGATTTTTGGAAATCCCTCAAGTTTGCACAATCTTGGGACCAAGGCCAGCCGTATTTTGGAGGCTAGTCGCAAGCAGATTGCTGATCTCCTTGGGGTCAAATCTAATGAAATTCTATTCACTTCAGGCGGTACCGAAAGTGACAACTGGGTCATTAAAGGGGTGGCCTTTGAAAAAGAACGTTATGGCAAGCACATCATTGTCTCTGACATTGAGCATCCAGCGGTTAAGGAGTCGGCAAAATGGCTGAGCCAACATGGTTTTGAGGTTTCTTACGCACCAGTAACCTCTCAAGGTTTTGTGGATGTGGATCAGTTGGCTGCGCTTTTACGCCCAGATACTATTCTGGTATCAGTCATGGCTGTCAATAATGAAATTGGCGCTATTCAGCCAATCCAAGCAATTTCTGAGCTTTTAGCTGATAAACCGACCATTGCTTTCCATGTTGATGCGGTGCAGGCTATTGGTAAGATTCCGACTGATACCTATTTAACTGACCGCGTTGACTTTGCCAGCTTTTCAGGTCATAAGTTCCACGGTGTTCGAGGTGTTGGATTTATTTACCGTAAGGAAGGTAAGAAGCTACAGCCCTTGCTAACTGGTGGGGGGCAAGAAGGAGATATGCGTTCAACGACTGAGAATGTGGCTGGCATCGCTGCCACTGCAAAAGCTCTGCGATTAGTCATGGATAAGGAAGAAACAGCCCTTCCTAAGATTGCTCTTATGCGTAACCTCATTCATGACGAGTTGGATAAATATGAGGATATCAGTATTTTTTCTGGTAAGAGTGACGACTTTGCGCCTAATATCCTTACTTTTGGCATTAAGGGAGTTCGAGGGGAAGTTGTGGTTCATGCTTTTGAGGAGCATGAGATTTATATTTCGACTACTTCAGCCTGTTCCTCTAAAGCAGGTAAGCCAGCAGGAACCTTGATTGCCATGGGGGTTCCAACTAAGCAAGCCCAAACGGCTGTCCGAATCAGCCTAGATGACGACAATGACATGAGTCAGGTAGAGCAATTCTTGACTATCTTTAAGCAAGTTTATAACAAAACGCAAAAAGTGAGATAGACCTGGACTCAAATTGAATCTAAAGAGCGAATTTTTGAAATTCCTCAGTTACAATAAAGCCTAGCATAGATTTGCAGGCTCATTAATCAAAAAAAAAACGAAAGATATAATCATGCTAACTTATTCAGAAATTATGGTTCGCTATGGCGAACTTTCGACAAAAGGTAAAAACCGCATGCGTTTCATCAATAAATTGAAACGCAATATTCAACACGTTCTCTCAATCTACCCAGACGTTCATGTTACAGCTGATCGTGATCGCTGTCATGTATACTTGCACGGGACAGATTACCAGCCAGTTGCGGAATCACTCAAACAAATTTTTGGTATCCAAGCCTTCTCACCAGTTTATAAATTGGAAAAAGATGTTGAGGTTTTGAAAAAAGCAGTGCAGGAAATTATGACAGACCTTTACCACGAAGGATTGACTTTCAAGATTGCCAGCAAGCGAAGTGACCACAACTTTGAACTAGACAGCCGTGACTTGAACCATACCTTGGGTGATGCTGTATTTGATGTGCTGCCAAATATTCAGGCACAAATGAAAAAAACTGATGTGACTTTGAAGGTTGAAATCCGTGAAGAAGCAGCCTATATCTCTCATGAAGAAATCAGAGGGGCTGGTGGTCTTCCAGTCGGGACTTCAGGTAAAGGGATGCTGATGTTGTCTGGTGGTATTGATTCACCAGTTGCAGGTTATCTCGCTCTTAAACGTGGGGTTGATATTGAAGCTGTTCACTTTGCCAGCCCACCTTACACTAGTCCAGGTGCCCTTAAAAAGGCTCAAGACTTGACTCGCAAATTGACAAAATTTGGTGGTAATATCCAGTTTATCGAAGTCCCATTTACGGAAATTCAAGAAGAAATCAAAGCAAAAGCACCAGAAGCTTACTTGATGACGCTGACACGTCGCTTTATGATGCGTATAACTGACCGCATTCGAGAAGTACGTGATGGACTTGTCATCATTAACGGCGAGAGTCTTGGTCAAGTTGCAAGCCAAACACTTGAATCCATGCAGGCTATCAATGCAGTGACTTCTACTCCGGTTATCAGACCAGTTGTAACCATGGATAAACTTGAAATCATTGATATTGCTGAAAAGATTGATACCTTTAATATTTCAATTCAACCATTTGAAGACTGCTGTACTATCTTTGCACCAGACCGCCCCAAAACAAATCCAAAAATCAAGAATGTTGAACAATATGAAAAACGACTTGATGTGGAAGGTTTGGTTGAACGTGCTGTAGCTGGAATCATGATTACAGAAATCACACCACAAGCAGAACAAGACGAAGTAGAAGATTTGATTGAAGATCTACTGTAATCTTCTCTTAAAAAAGCACAATTAAAAATAGAATAAAAAGACTTGAAAAACTCTTTCGCATGCCTCCAATTCAGAAGAAATGAAGTGAGCGTCAGAAATGTTTTAAGTCTTTTTTGCTACAATTTTTCTTGGAAAAACTCTGTCTTGGGTCATATATAGTCGAATGAAGAGCTTTCAGACAAGGAACAGAGACGCAAATTCGGAATTAAGTAAGTGGAATAACAGTTCTGCTTCTCAGTTTAGCGCAAGAGGTTAGTCATCAATCTCAGGAAAGAATGATTTCAATTTTCTGAAAATTTATGCTATAATGGACACAATTAAAGAGAATTGGAGAAATTACATGGTAAAAACTATTCATACAGATAAAGCGCCTGCTGCTATCGGACCTTATGTTCAAGGTAAAATCGTTGGAAACTTTCTGTTTGCATCTGGTCAAGTTCCCTTATCGCCTGAAACGGGTGAAATTGTAGGTCAGACCATTGAAGAACAAACTGAACAAGTCTTAAAAAACATCTCTGCGATTTTGGCAGAGGCTGGAACAGATTTTGACCATGTTGTTAAAACGACATGCTTCTTGTCTGACATGAACGATTTTGTTCCATTTAATAATGTTTATGCTACAGCCTTTAAGTCAGATTTCCCTGCTCGCTCAGCAGTTGAAGTGGCTCGCTTGCCAAGAGATGTTAAGGTAGAAGTAGAAGTCATCGCCTACATTGATTAGTGAGGTCTCATCGCAAAGTTTATCAAGGACTGGATTTCCAGCCCTTTTTTTGTAGACTCTCTCTGTGTTAGTGTAAAATAATACTCGGAAAAACGTTTACATGTTTTCAAAATAAAAAAAGTCCTATATCCTAGGAAATGACGAAATAACCCAAAAGGATATAGAACCTATGACTATTGTAACAAAGATTGG
>Ga0334885_1000785_pt1 | contig 49146 bp, 60 predicted proteins | sample GraSluR1_MG_8_FD_207233 | JGI IMG/M metagenome (GOLD analysis project Ga0334885, IMG submission 207233) | Sludge microbial communities from methane-producing bioreactor in Wageningen University, Netherlands - Granular Sludge_31_05-R1 | ecosystem: Engineered > Bioreactor > Anaerobic >...
GGATGCACAAAAATGTTTTGCCAAAATTACGAGGAGCCAAAATGCCTAGACTTAGAGAATAGTCAAAAAGAAGAACAAAAGACACCCGAATATACATCAGAAAGCTGGCAGACAATGATTCCGCAGACCTGCACATCCTTTTTCGATGGATGCAACAATTGCTTTAGAACGGAAAATGCCTCTGAAGCCGCCTGCACCTTGATGTACTGCGAAGATTATCAGGAGCCAAAATGCATGGATGAATAATAAAAATTATCGCTTATAATAAGCAATATTTGTTGATTCATTTATTAATACCAATATAGCCACAATAAATAAAAAATTTATTTTAAGAATATTTAACAATTTTTTAATGATTAAATTGTAAAATAAAAGTCGCTCTTGAAATATTAAATTTAATGCATTACGATAGTGTCGTGGTGCGATACGATTATGATTAAAAGTTTTAAATGCAAAGCAACACAAAAGATTTTTTACAGACAAAAAATCGATAAATTTCCAGCAGAAATATTGCCTACATCTTTAAGAAAATTATGGATGATTGATTCCGCACTGTCTATCAACGATTTAAGGAGTCCACCAGCTAATCATTTAGAAAAACTAAGAGGAAATAGATTCGGTCAATTTAGTATAAGAATAAATAAGAAATGGCGCATCTGCTTCGAATGGGACAGGGGAAACGCTTATGATGTAGAAATTACCAATTATCATTAATTAAAGAATATGCCAATTAAAAAGCTAAAACCAGTACATCCCGGAGAAATATTACAGGAAGAATTTTTAAAACCTCTCAAGATTTCTCAGTACCGCCTAGCCAAAGAAACGAGCGTTTCAGCTATTAGAATTAGTGAAATTATTAGAAAAAAAAGATCTGTTAGCGCAGACACAGCACTACGATTTGGAAAATATTTCAGCACAAGTGCAGAATTTTGGTTGAACCTACAAGCCCACTATGATTTGGCAATTTGTTCTGATAAAATATCACAGGACTTAAAATACAAAGTGAAAGTTTTTAAGACCGAAAAAAATGAAAAAAAACTGACAAATGCATAAAGAAAAAAATACTCTAAAATTAATCGCCCCAACTAAAGAATACGAAAAACAAATCTCCGATTACAAAAATGAATTTTTAATAAATGGCGAGAACATGGCTGGCACAGGAGGCTTGGAAGATGCAAAAACAGTTGATGAATATATTATTTCAGTTAAAAACAATTTAAAAAAAGAAACTGTTAAAGAAGGACTTGTTCCAGCCTCAACATTTTTAGCGATAAGAATCGAAGACAATAAATTAGTTGGAATGATTGATATTCGCCACGAATTAAACGATTATTTATTAAATTTTGGCGGAAATATTGGCTATAGCGTAAGAACAACTGAAAGAAGAAAAGGCTATGCAAAGGAAATGCTTCGCTTAGGACTCGAAAAATGCAGTGATCTCAAAATGAAAAAAGTTCTCATCACTTGCGATAAAGACAATATCGCATCATTAAAAACCATTTTAGCAAACGGAGGAGTACTAGAAAATGAAGTCCAAACGCCTGATCGAATTACTCAAAGATATTGGATAAAAATAGATAAGCCATAAATTTTAAAACATCTTAAAATCATCAAACACCACTAGTCTCAAAATTATCAAAAATCCACCACTCAAAAATTCATCAAAAATGCCTGACCATCAAAAAAATCTAAAAAATCTAGAAAAAATACCCGGAATTGGAAAAAAACTTTCCAAAGAATTTGCAAATATTGGATTTAAAGAAGTACAAGATTTTAAAGGCAAGGACCCAGAATTTATATACAACCAAATCTGCACAAAACAAGGCTTTCCAGTTGATCGCTGTGTTTTATATGTGTGTCGGTTAGCTGTTTATTTTGCAGAAAATAAAGTCCACGATCCAGAAAAATTGAAATGGTGGCATTGGAAAGATAAATAAAACTATAAAAAAGAATATTCTCAGAAATTTCAAAGAGTAAATCATTCATTTTCCAAAAGCCAGAGAAACATACATTTGAAATATGCTAAGGCCTATTCAGTTTACTGGTGTTGGCAAAAAGTTTAAAAATGCCATAATTAACACCTGCTAATTATTAATCAATTATTTATGCGAACTCCAGAAGGCAATGACAATATTTCAAGCAAAACTGCCCAAAAGGCAAAACAATTTCTCAATATTTTTGGACAATATCAAGGACCACAAGCTGCTTATTTTATGGAAGACTAGTAGCTCTTTCTTTAGGACGACTTGATGCATTATCCCAAAATGGTGATTTGCAATCAACTTTGGGTATCTTCTCTACTTCTTGAAAAAATCTTCACAAACTGATACACTCAAAACTCACTTTAAAAAACAAAATGGAAAACCCATCTCAAGACATTTCAATGGAAATAAAACAAACCCAGAGTGTTGAAGAAGACCAAATTGAAAAACACACGAGGGAAAGCAAGCTTTCAATAGATGCTTTGTACGAAGAAAATGGATTAAAGTATTTCGGAAAAAAACATATTTCAGATGATCCAAGAAATACAAATTTTAGAAATAACCCCGATTCACCCCTCGAACACTATCCAAAATGGCACGAATTTGGAATTATTACACACACAGAAGAAGTACTTTCTCAGTTTATAATTCATTTAAACTCTCATCTCGAAAAATGGGGGATTAAGGAAGAAGTTTCTGCATATTTTGATGAATTAATAGACGGAAAAGACAAAAAACAACTTTTTAAGTTAGCTATGGTTTTTCATGATATTGGTAAATTCGCCAGAACATTTAAAGAGGATGGAAGCCCAGAATACGAAGGACACGAAGCAAAATCCGAAGAAATACTTCGAACAGACGAAGAACTTCAAAATTATTTCAAAGAAAATCTCGGACTTTCAGATAATCAAATTGAATATATTGCAATAGTTGCAGGCCTTCATTTTGAGCTCGGAAAGGTTCGAAAAATTGCTAAGGAAAGTCCAGAAAAATATACTTTGAGTTTTTCAAAAAGTGAAAAATTCAAAGAAACATCAGCTCAAATAATCAAAGAAAATCCGGAATTTGCAGTCGAAATCGGAATAGCTTTTCTCGTGGACACTCTTGGAAAAACTTCTTCAATACCAAACCCTGAAGAGATTTCCGAAGATTTTCTTCAAGATTCTAAAATGAAGGATTCATTAGCTCAGGTTCCAGTAACTATGGCTGTATCAAGGGAGTATTTAATGCAAGCTTTAGCTCTTAAAACCAAAAAAGAAATGATAAACGAAGAAATAAATGTGTTTTTTTCAGAGATTAACGATTCAAATATTGACGAAGTACTTAAAATCGAAGTTTCAGAGGAACAAAAACAGGATGTTCCTGATATACATAGCAGTTTAGAATCAGCGAGAAAATATGCAGGTACTTCATATTTTGCCATCAATAATAATGAGGGCAAAGTCGTAGGTTTTTTAAGCTATGGAGTCTATGAAGGGGCGAGATGCCCAAAAATATTCAGATTGATGATTGATAAAAACCACCAAGGAAAAGGGTACGGAAAATCAGCTTTAAATTCAGCAATAAAAAGAATTTTTGAAGAGTATGATACAGATGAAATCGAGCTTTGTTACAATCACCTTAATCCTCCCTTAAAGGCTTTATATTCAAAAGCGGGTTTCGTTGATATAGAAATCCAACCATGCGATAAGAGACCCACAGGAAAAATGCTTGCACGACTCACCCGTAAATAAAAAACATGAAAAAACCTACAATTATTCTCGTCAATGGTCTTCCTGCAACTGGAAAAACATAGAAAGGACACAGGGATCATATAGACATTGAAAACAAAGTTTATAAAGAATCATTAACTCCCCTTGAAATCGATGGCCCAACAATATCCGTTGATACAAGCGATTTTTTTCAAATTGACTACCCAAGAATTTTTGAAGAAATTAGAATTTTTTTTGGAAAATGATAAAAATTTAACAGCAAAATCCTATTTGATTTATGTCTACATAGATGATAAAATGTGGGCACACTATTTAATTTAACAATGACTCAAAAAGAGAAACTGATAAATCAATTTTTTACTCAAGCGACTAGTTTGAGTTATTCCCAAATTGAAAAAGTGCTACTAATTTTTGATTTTGAAAAAATACCTACAAAGGGAAGTCATAATAAATTCAAAAATCCAAAATTAAAATACGATCTTGTTATTCCTGTCCACAATAACGAATGTAAAGATTTTTATAAAAAACTCGCATCTAAAATCGTAAAAGAAATAAACAATATCAATTAACAAATTACCAATGAAAACATTACTAAAACATTTTATCACCATAAACAATAAAAAATATTTTTATACATTAAAGCCAATAAGCAAAACTACAACATTTGTTGAATGTGAAGGCGCAAAGATTGGCCAAGAGTTTCCAAATGAAGATATTGCAAATTTGTTAAATGACTTACCAAATTTAATTTTATCTGAAAAAAAGTATAACAATCAACAATCGGAAATGATTCGTTTCCGTGTTTCGACAATGGATAAAAAATTGATTGAGAAAAATGCCATACAAAAAGGTTACAAATCTGTATCTGTTTACTTGAGGGATTTAGCTTTAGGAAATTCAAAAAAATGATACACTTAACTCAACAATATTTTTAAACTCAAAATATAGAATACTGGAAATTTATTAGAGAAAAAGTCGGAAAAGAAAAAGTGCTATTCACAGCTTCTCTTGGAGCAATAATCAAAGAAGATAAAATTTTACTTGTCTTCGATAAAGGCAGAAAACATTGGCAACTACCCGGAGGTATTCAAGAGCTTGATGAATCAGTTGAACAAACAGCAGAAAGGGAAATTTTTGAAGAACTAGGAATCAAAGGAACTATAAAAGAATTAATTTCAGTTTATTCAGATCCAAAATGGTCTTTTGTTTATCCAAACGGAGATCCTCTATAAATAGTTGATTTTTTATTTCTAATGGAAGTTTCAGAAGAGGAATTTGAAAAAATAAAAATCGACGAAAACGAAATCACAGAATTTAATTGGTTTTCTTTTTCAGATCTTCCAGAAACTTTGCATCCAAAATGCCGACTTATGTGCAAAGATATTCAAGAATTTAAAGGAAAAACTTTTTTAAGATAAAAAATCAGAAAAAATCTAACACAAAATGCCCCAATTTAGATTTGGGGCAAGAATTCTGCTATTTCGAGCGCAAACGAATTAGGTATTCCTTCGCCTCTTTAGCAAGCTCTTCATCATTGGCAACCGCATCAATCAAAAGTTCCATGATCTTGTAGTCAATGAGTGAATCAATAAATCCTCCAACATTGAAGAATTTCAGTGTCCTATACAAAGGACTCATTCGGGACGCATACTCTCTAATTGCAAGAAAAATTGTGGTGACAACTCCTCTTGCATCGAGTTCAGTCCCTTCGGCCCTCGCAATGATGTGATAGAAATTTTCCCTAAGATAAGGTGTAAAATCTATCTGGCACAGCCTTTCCATCATCTCCTCTTTATCACCAAGAACAGTCGTCTTCTTCATTGTTTTCTCCATTTATGGCTAATGTATCGCCATAATTATAGTTGTTTATTTGTTTTAGTCAAAATTCATGTCTTAATACTTATGCAAATTAAAATTTGAAAAAACCACTTTTCATATGTATTATTTAAACCACTTCAACAATAACAGTCACGAAAAGTAAATATGAAAACTCACGCATTTCGTTTAAAACCAAATCAGTTACTCAAGGAATCAATTGAAAATTATGTTTTTGAAAACGATATTAAGGCAGGTGTAATTTTATCAGGAGTAGGCAGTCTTTCATTTGCAAGTATTAGAATGGCTGACGAAAGTTTAAAAACATTCGATCAAAATTTTGAAATAGTTTCTATTATCGGTACTCTTTCTAAAGAAGGATGCCATTTGCATATTTCACTTTCAGACAAAAACGGCACAGTAATTGGAGGACATTTGAAAGACGGATGCAAAATCCATACCACAGCCGAGATAGTTCTTGGCGAAATTACAGAAAAGGTTTTTTTACGAAATATGGACGAAAACACAGGTTTTAAAGAGTTAAGCATCAACTAAAAAATCTTAATTTTCAAATGAATAACAATTATTATAGAAACAAAAAACATCTTTAATTTTTTGACTTTTCCTCAAAATTTATTCAGTCTAAATATAGAAATTTAATTTAAAAAATTTATGGATAATTGTATTTTTTGTAAGATTGCAAAAGGGGAAATACCTAGTTTTAAAGTTTATGAAGATGACACACTTTTCGCTTTTTTGGATATAAATCCAGTCGTAGACGGGCATTTATTGATTATTCCAAAAACACATCACGAAAATATTTTTGAAACTCCAGATGAACTGTTAGAAAAAATATCTGTTCTTTCAAAAAAATTGGCAATTTCTCTAAAAGAAAAACTAAACGTAAAAGCTGTAAACATTTTGAACGCCTCAGGAAAAGAGGCTCAGCAATCAGTTTTTCATCTCCATTATCATCTTATTCCAAGATTTGAAAACGACGGGAAAAATCTAAGTTTTCATGGCGAAAAGAAAGAAGCAAATGATTTGGAAAGGGTGAAAGAAAAACTTTTGAGTTAAAATTGAAAGCTATTTTTACAATCGAGGCATAAGTGAAAGAAAAACTTTTGAGTTAAAAATTGAGAGCTTTTTTTATCCAATCGAGCTTATTTAAAAGAAACAATTATTGCTTAAATTTTCTTATATAAAAAACAAAAAAAGAAAATAACTGCATTAACCATTACAATAGTCGCACCAGCAGGTAAATCTGAAAAATAAGAAAAACTGATACCAAAAACAACTGATAAAATCGCAAATATTCCAGAAAAAATAAAAGTATTTTTAAAATTATTTGATATTTGGAGTGCTGATGTAGCAGGAAAAATAAGCAATGCAGAAACCAGCATCACTCCAACAACTTTTACGGACATTATTACAGTTAATGCCGTTAATACTGTTAAAACTAAATTTATTTTTTCAGTTTTAACACCAGTAGTCTTTGAATACTCTTCATCAAATGTGGCAGAAAATAGATCGAAATAATAAAAATATAAAATTGCTATAACAATAACCGACAAGATTATTGAAAAAACAACTTCAATATCTCTAATTGCAAGAATACTTCCAAAAAGATAACTAAACAAATCAACATTAAATCCTTTTGAAAGGCTAGCCAAAATCACTGCGCAAGCAATGCCAACAACTGAAACCATTCCAATTGATGCATCTCCATAAACTTTAGCTTTTTCAGAAATTTTTAAAATCAAAACAGCCCCAACCAAGACTAAAGGAACAGCTACATAAAAGGGATATATTCCTAAAAATAGTCCGAAAGCAATTGCACCAAAACTGAAATGAGATAGTCCTTCTCCAATCAATGACATTTTTCTTAAAACCAAAAACACACCCAAAAGCGCACAAGAAAGAGCAACAAAAGATCCAGCTAGAAAAGCCTTTTGAATAAATGAGTATTGTAAAAAATTAAAAATTTCCATTAGTTATGTTGGTGCCAAATAATATGTTTATCACTTTTTTCAAAACAAGAATCCATTTTTTCGCCCTTACAATAATCATTAATATCTCCAAAAAACACAAGTTTTGTGTCTAAGTAAAGCAAGCGATTAGCATAAGAACCAATATAGCCAGTATCGTGAGTTATTAAGATAATTGTAATAAGCTTTTCTTTATTTAATGTTTTCAATAAATCAAAAAATTCATTTCTAGATTTCGGATCTAAAGCAGTTGATGGTTCATCAAAAATTAAAATTTCAGGATCAGAAACGAGTGCTCTAGCCAAAAATACTCTTTGTTGCTGACCTCCAGATAATTCATATATTAGCCTTTTTGATAGATTTCCAATTTTTAGTTTTTTTAAAACTTTTTCAACTTTTATTAAGTCCTCTTTGTTAAAGAATTTTGGAAATTTTTTTTGTGATAAAAGTCCCATTACCACAGTTTCTTCAACTGAAACAGGAAAAATATTACTAATATTTTGTGTTTTTTGTGGTAAATATCCAATCTTTGAAAAAATATTTTTTGAATCAAAATTAAAATTTATTTCACCTGAAGAAGGTTTTAAAAGTCCAAGAATGGATTTGATAAGCGTGCTTTTCCCCGCTCCATTCGGCCCAACAATCCCAATAAAATCACCTTTTTCTAAAGCAAAACTAACTTTATCAACAGCAAGAAATTCACCATATTTAATCGAAAGATTTTTAATTTCTAATATATTTTTTTTATTCACACTTAAGTCCTTTTATTAAATTATTTAAATTTTCTTCCATAATAGAAACAAAGCTTTTATTTGAACTGAAGTCATCTTTGCTTAGATTATGCGCTCCATTTAATACATACATTTCAAGATTTGTTTCATTTGAAAGAGTTTCTGCAATTTTCGTACTATACATTTCTTCAAAAAATATAGCACGAACATCTTTATTTTTTATTAATTCGATTAAAATTATTAAATCTTTTGCGCTTGGTTCTGAATCTGGAGAAAATCCTTGAGCCGAAAAATAATTCAAATTATATCGTTTTGCTAGGTAATTAAAGGCAAAATGTCCTCCAAATATTAAATTTCTATTTTCACATTGAGTTAATGATTCAGAAAATCTTTCATCAAGATTTTTAAGTTCTGAAATTAAAACATTCAAGTTTCCTTCATAATATTCTTTGTTTTTAGGATCGATATTTACAATTGATTCAAAAATGTTTCTTGCAATAAACTGACTATTTTCAAAATCCATCCAAATATGCGGATCAATATTTCTTTGATTATTATTTATTTCAAGAAAAGTTTTATATTCCGTATGCTCATGTTCGTGTCCATGCTCATGTTCGTGCTCATGCTCATGTTCGTGCTCATGCTCAAGTTCGTGTCCATGTTCATGTTCGTGCTCATGCTCAAGTTCGTGCTCATGCTCAAGTTCGTGCTCATCTTCATGTTCATGCTCGTGCTCATGCTCATGCGCATTTTCGTGCTCATGTTCATGTTCATCTTCATGTTCGTCCTCGTGCTCTTCCTCCTCTTTTGTTTCAAAATCATAAACACCATGATTGTGATCATGATCGCCGATTAAATATTTTATATTTTCAAATTCACCAGCAATTAATATTTTTTTTGTATCTAGATTGTTCCCACTAATCAATTTTTTTGCCCAAACTTCCATAAAATCTCCCATATATACAAAAAGATCCGAATTCAAAATTCTCTTAATATCGCTTGCCTTAGGGTCGTAAGAGTGCGCATCAACTCCGGGTGGTAAAAGCATATAAACATTTACTTTTTCTCCTCCAATAGATTTTGCAAAATCATAAAGTGGGAAAATCGTTGTAACAATAGTTAATTTTTCCTCATTGTTTTCACCAGTCTTACTCGAAAAAATAAAAACACCAAAGACAACAACTAACAATAAAACCAAAATCGAAACATACAATTTTTTTTTCATAATATTCTAATTACATTTTTTACATTTACCAATAAATTCCAAATTATGATTTAGAATTAAAAAATCTTTTTCTCTTGAAATATCTTTTTCAATTTTTTCAAGAAAATTATCCATCAAAACAGGCTCAATCTTCTTGCATTTAACACATACGATATGGTGATGATGTTTTCCTTTTTTTTCATAAAAACTTTTCCCAGAAATTTCTTTTTTTTCAATAACATTAAATTTTCTAAGCAAATCTAATTCACGATAAATAGTAGAACGATTTGGTTTAAAATTCTTCTTTTCTAAAAATCCAGAAATTTCCTTAAAACTCAAAATGCAATGGTTTTCAGAAAAACATTCAAGCAAAGCCTTCTTTATAGCCGTTATTCTTCCTCCCGACTCTCTAATTTTATCAAAAATAATATCCATTCTTAATGCGACAATGTTGCAATAAGCATATTCTAAAAAATTTGTAAGTCAAGAAAAATGACTATAAAATAACTTAGTAAATTTAATTTATGAAAAATCAAACTCTAAAAAAAATCACAGTCAACGACAAAATGCAGAAAAACTACAAGTACACTTTAACAGAAAAAGAAGGTAAAAATTTTCATCCAGAGTTTAGTCCAGATTTAAGTCCCAAAGAAATGCTGGAAATGGGCGTTTTTGGAGGTAAATATATGACAGATTGCAAGGATGAATTTCCAAAAGATTGGTATAAAAATGCAAAACTTTGTCCAGAAAAACATGACCCAAATCTTAATTACTTTAAAATTAACGCAAGCCAACCACTCTCTGTCTGGCGCAAAAAAGGATGGATTTATTTTGAGGATCCAAGAGGTTGGTTTCAATGGTATTGCAGGTATTTCTTAGGAAGAAGAATTCCCGAAGAAGACGAAAGACAAATCAAACGCTGGAAAGCAATGAAGCGCCATATCGGCCAAATCAAAAAAAACTGCGACAAAGGAATTCTCTCATGCCGAAGAAAACAGCGCCAAACACTTTTACATTGGGCATACGACAGCAGAAAGTTTTAGTTTTTAACTTAGGGCCAAATGATTTTTTAAAAGGACGGCGTAAGTAATATGAAAAATCTCCTCTTTTGAGGAGGAGATTTTGTTATTCACTTTTTCTCCAAAGTAAGACGATTCGTCTCTTATCCGGAACTACAAACCTTCGCTTTTTGTTTTTACGAATTTTGTAGTTTTTCTTTTTTTCTTTAGGCATCTTTGCCCAAGAAAATGAAAGTTCAATATTTTCTTCAGCCAGATTTTTGACAGAAAAAATAATAAAAATTTCATTTTCAACTTCAACCCGACCAATTTTAACATCAATAATTTCTAAAATTTGAAATTTTTTTGTCAAAAAAAGGTCAAAGGTCACTTTATTCCACTCTTTACTCATTTCCACCTCCATAAAACAGAAAAAGTTCAATCAAAACCTTCGCATAATAATTCAAATATTACAACTCCAAAATGTTCTCTTTTTTTAAAACAAAAACAAAAGTAAACTATGGTCAAAATTAAAAACACCTATGAAAAAACAATTCAAATCAAACACATGGAAAATTGCATGCTCAATGATCGCAACAGATTCAACTTTTACTATTGGTGTTTTTGTGATATTTATGATTTTTATTGGCTTACCTTTGAGTGAAATTTCTATAGTTCTTTCATCATATTTGATTTTTTCATCAATTGGGCAAATACCTTCTGGAATCTTTGCAGATCGATATGGCTACAAAACAAGTCTAATAATTGGAAGTGTATTCTTCTTAATCGGAACAATATTTTTTGCAATCGCACAAAACTTCACACATTTTTTAATTGGTTATTCTTTAATGGGATTTGGTTCAGCAATGAAACAAGGAGCTGACCATGCATTATTATTTGAAGGTCTAAAAGCTGATGGAGAAGAATCCAAGTTTAAGAAAATTGCAGGGAAAATCGATTTATTTACGAGTATTTTTTGGGTAGTCACATCCATTTTAGGAGGATTGCTATATACAATAAGCGAAAGATTGCCCTTTTATTTAGAAGTTTTACTCGTCGCCATATGTTTAGTTATTATAGTTTTTGCAAAAGAACCAGAAAGAGTTTTTGAAAAATCAACAGTTATTGCACAAATAAAAAACAGCCTAAAACAAGCCTTCAAAACGCCAAATTTTTCAAAAATTTTTATATTTTCTGCAATAATTGGAAGTATAGCCCTTACAACTTTACAATATCTTCAGCCATTATATAAAAGCATAGGAATAAACGAGATTTATTTTGGAATTCTAGCCTCTGGAGCTTTTATTGTTAGGGGACTTGGGGCTTCTCTAGCTGAAAAAGTAGGCAAAGTTTTTGAAATAGATAAATACATAGTATTGCATGCCTCAGTCTTTGGTCTTTTCTTAATTTTCATGCAAAAAACAGAATCAATATTTTTTATCATTTCAATTATTGGCGTTTTTTATTTTTTGAGAGGTCTTTACTCTCCAACAGTAAGTACCTTTATCAACGAAAAAGTTAGTTCTTCAAATAGAGCAACAATGCTTTCAATAAATAGCCAAGTCCTAACTCTTGTATCATCAATCTCACTAATATTTGGAGGTGTTATTGCAGACAAATATGGCCTTTCTACAACTTTTTTTGCAATAAGCGTCGCCTCACTAGTTTTTTTAATACTCTATGTGCTTTCACTTAGAACCGTAAAAGCCGATTAAACAATTTTCTTGACGTACACACTTTTTTTTATCCTCTGGACTTCATATTTTTATAAAATTTCACAAAAACCATAAATATCCTTAAACAAATGCAAAAGACAAAACCTTGGGAAAAACTAAATGAAACACCTTATAAAGCAGGTTTCAGACGAATGATAAACAAAGAATTCAAACTTCCAAACGGCAAAATAGCTGACTTTGATATTAAACACGAAGGAGAGGTGGTCTCCGTTTTAGCCATTACAAGCGAAAACAAGGTGCTTTTATCTAGACAATTTAGACCGGGACATTAAAAGATTATTGATGAACTCCCTGGAGGCGTTTTAGACAAAGGAGAAGATCCTATAGAGGCAATGAAAAGAGAACTTTTAGAAGAAACAGGTTATACCGGAGATTTGGGAAAAAGTATGTCTTGTGCTTATTCAACAAGAATATTCCATCATTTTCTCGCGCGAAATTGTAAGAAAATTCAGGAACCAAACCTTGATGATACAGAATTTGTTGAGCTAATTGAAAAATCCATCGAAGATTTTAAAAAACAATTAGATGAGGGAATGTTTAACGACAATATAACAGCTTACAGAGGCCTAGAAAGACTCGGATTTTATAACTGGCAAAATCCAGAAAAATAATAGAAAGAGCTTATTGTGAATAAATATCAGAAATAATTTCCTCAAGAGTCACATCTTGAATATATATATCTAAAACGGGAAAATTTTGGAGTAATAAAATCCAAATTTCTTCTTTTTCTAATTTCTGATAATATTTGACAGTAAATATTTTTTACAAAACCTGAGACGCATTAATTTGCGTCCTCCACCTAAACCTATTTTCCAAAAATAAAAACACCAATGAAAAAAAACATCTATCTCATCCTTTCAATCCTTGGAATCATTTTGCCTTACACACAATTTGTACCTTGGACAAATGCAAATGGCCTTAATCTAAAACTCCTTCTCAGCGAAATGTTTGCAAATCAAATCGCAACAGGAATCGCAATAGACGCACTTTTTACCGGCCTCGTTATAATTATTTTCATTTTATTCGATAGAAAAATTGCAAAAGTAAAGTTTTTTTGGATACCCATAGTTGGAATTTTCCTTTCTGGAATAGCTTTTGCGCTCCCTTTCTATTTGTATTTAAGAGAAACAAACAACACAAAATGACCCACGAAAAATACTTCAAATTAGCATCCGAACTTGCAAAAAAAGCAACTTGCCTTCGCTCAAAATGTGGCTCAATTATTGTCAAAGACGATGAAATAATTGGAAAAGGCGTTAACACACCACCAAACAATCTTGAATCATCGAGGCGATGCAAAAATAATAAAGACGACTACCCAAAAAAAATCACAGATAAAACTTGTTGTATTCATGCTGAACAAAGAGCAATGTTTGATGCTCTAAAAAATAATCCAGAAAAAATCGAAGGCTCAATTTTATATTTTGCTCGCCTTGATGAAAACGAAAAATTCCAAAAAGCGGGGAAGCCATACTGTACAATTTGTAGCAAAATGGCGCTAGACTTAGGCATAAAACACTTTGCACTTTGGCACGAAGAAGGTATAAAAATCTACAACACAGAAGAATACAACGATTTGTCATATAAATTTGCCTAATTTTTTATTAAGTTTACGAATAGCTTTCATTGATTTACAATAAAAGCATATTAAATTAACAAGCACCCTCATGAATTTAAATAATAAAAGTTCAGTCGAGGCTTTAAGGCATCAGTTGGAATCTGCAGGTGTTGATACCGAAAATTGGGGACAAAATAAATCAAAATCAATCGAAGATCTTAAAAAAGAAATTGAAAACGGTGAAACAGAATTAATTTTATCTCAAAATGGCGAAATACTTAGAAAAACACGAGTTGCAAGGGTGAATATTTTTTTCCAAAACGATGAAGGAGAAACATTAAAACTTATTGAAGAAAGAAGACTTTACGCAAACGGAAGAGAAAAATTCAGAGACAAAAGCCATTCAATTTCAAAAAAAATAAAAAACAATCAAACACCAGAAAACGCAATAAAAAAAGCAATCATAAAAAAGTTGGGAATTAGTGACGAAATAAAGATTGAGGAAACCGATACTGTCGAAGACACGAATATGTCACCAAGTTACCCCAGCCTTCGTTCTGTCTATGTTTTTCATAATTTCAAGTCCTATCTCTCAAAAGAACAATTCAATTCAGAAGGCTACATAGGAAAACAATCAGACAAAGTTACTTATTATGTTTGGAAAAATGCTTAACAAAAATGCTTAACAAAAATGCGTATGCCAAAAAAAATAATTTCTTGGGAAGAATATTTTATGGGAATAGCCTTGTTGTCATCGCTTAGAAGCAAAGATCCAAATACTCAAGTTGGAGCCTGCATTGTAAATAAAGACAAAAAAGTGATTGGAATTGGTTATAATGGTTTTCCAAACGGCATCCATGATGAAAAACTTCCATGGGGAAGAGAGAATGAAGACATAAATGAAACAAAATATCCCTATGTCGTTCATGCAGAATTAAATGCAATTTTAAATTCAGCAAGAATTCCAAAAAAATGCAAAATTTATACTACATGTTTTCCTTGCAATGAATGTACAAAGGCCATCATTCAATCTGGAATCAACGAATTGATATACTTATCAGACATACACTCTGGCTCAAAATCAACAAAAGCATCAAAAAAACTCCTAGATTTAGCAAAAATTCCATATAGGAAATTTAAAGCAGAAAAACATTCTGAGATAAGTTTATTTTTCAAAACAGAAAACTAAAAAACAGAAACTAAAAAGAGGACATTTAAGCCCTCTTTAAATTTTGTTGCGTAAGATTATTTCAGAAAAGTAAAAGAATTAGCCATTATTTCATCATAAACCTCATCACCACTAGACTGGAAATATGAATCTTGCCCAATAATAAAGCTATAAACCATTCCAATCTCTTCATTATAAAAAACACGAGTTACATAATTTATAAAACAACCACCATCATGCTCAGTTGTTTTAATATTAATCTTTCCATTTTCTTCAATATTTTCAACCTCACAAGCAAAGTCATAACGCTCTTTCAAATATGCATTAAGGTCGGAAATACCATTTATTTTTTTTGAATAAATTTTCCATGCTGATTCAAAAGATTTTAGTAGTTCATTATTTTTTACCTTCACACAATCTTCATAAACATATTCTGAAATAGGCTGAGAAATAGCTCCATTTTTCAAAACAATAACATCACTTAGCTCAGTATCCCCAGCACAATTCCAAATATTCGTCTTTTTTGGGATATGTAATAAATACTTATAATCGTAGTTGTAATAAATATTCCAACTATCATTCAAAGAAACAAGCTCATCCCCAGTTTTTTCAACGTCTACAGGTTCTTTAATAATTTCTTCTAAAATTTCAGGCTCATTTTCCAGTTCATATTCTAATTCATTTTCCAATTCACCATTTTCAACAACTTCTACACCCAATTCAATATTTACACCATTATCTTTAGCCACAATTTCCTTCTCAGGAGCCTTAATCAGACTACAAGATGCGAAAAACATCGTAATCACGATTAAGAAAAACAATTTTTTAAACATATTTATAAGTTAAGAACTAAATCATTAATGCAAATGCAAAGAAAAAAATCAATAAAATACTAAAAGTTCAGGAATTCATTTTTAAAAATAAATAATTTAAATATTTCACTTTTCTTAGGAGGGAAAAACATATAATTTAAAAAAAATAAACTTAAAAAAAGATGAAGAAAGTAAAAGAACAAATAACGAAAAAAGTTAAGCCCATTAAAGGCTTTTTAAACGAATTTAAAACATTCGCAGTAAAAGGAAATGTTATAGACCTCGCAATTGGTGTAATAATTGGAACAGCTTTTGGAAAAATCGTAAGTTCCTTAGTTAGCGACATCATAATGCCACCACTCGGCTATATAACGGGCGGTATGGATTTTTCAAAATTCAAAATAGTGCTCAAAAAAATGACGGAAGAAACACCAGAAGTCGCAATAACATACGGACAATTCTTGAATAATGTCTTGAATTTTTTGATAGTCGCTTTTTGTATCTTTTTAATCATCAAACAAATCAATCGCTTTAAATCACCAGAAGAAAGCCCAAAAGATAAAGCTCCAAAGACTCCAGAAGACATATTATTACTTCGTGAAATTAGAGATTTACTTAAAAAATAATCAGCAAATGACAAATCAAGATAGCAAAAACATAAATAAATTTATTAGTGAAACAGGGCTTACAAGCAGGCGTGGAGCCGATAGATTGGTTGAAGCAGGAAGAGTTAAAATAAATGGAATTACGGCAAAACTTGGAAATAGAGTAGTTGATGGTGATAAAATTTCACTAGATGGAAAAGAAATTAAGATAAAAGAAGAAAAAGTGTATATTGCCTTTAATAAGCCAGTTGGTGTCGTTTGCACAACAGATCAGAGAGAAAAAAACAACATAATCGATTTTATAAATTTTCCTAAAAGAGTTTTTCCTGTTGGTCGCCTTGATAAGCTTTCGCAGGGGCTAATTTTGCTTACAAATGATGGAGATATCGTAAATAAAGTTCTTAGATCTCGAAATAATCATGAAAAAGAATATTTAGTAAAGGTGGATAAAATAATTAGTGAAGATTTTATAAACAGTATGCGAAAAGGCGTAAACATTTTGGACCAAATAACAAATAAATGTTTTGTTGAAAAACTCACAGATGAAGATTTTCGTATTATACTTACACAAGGCCTAAATCGGCAAATCCGAAGAATGACTAAGGCCCTTGGTTATGAAGTTAAAAAATTGAAGAGAATTAGAATAATGAACATAAAACTCGGAGATATAGAAAAAGGAAAGTGGAGGTATTTAAGTGAAAAAGAGTTGAAAACACTAAAACATTTATCAAAGCTATCTCATAATAATTAAAAAACTTGAATTTAAATAAAATCTAGGCATAATCTTTTAGAAATATTTTTTAATCTCACAAAAATGAAAAAAATCGTATCATTCTTGGCTTTTATAGCTTTATTCTCTTTTTCAGCTTGTTCTTTGATAAATATTGAAGAACAACCTTTAGAAAACGGAGAAGTAGAAGAAGTATCAACTGAAATCAATGTAGAAATTCAAGAAGAAACAGAAGAAGAAGGCGAAAGAATTGTTTATGAAAACCCAGAAAGAGGCATTAGTTTCTCTCTTCCTGCGTCATGGGTAAGTGTAGGAGAACAGCCATATACAGAAGATAGTTTTGTTCTTTATTCATTTGAAAAAGCAGAAAAATCTATCATTATTAAATCAATAGATTTAGGAAGTGAAGAAAGTGTTGAGACAGCAATGGGACAAACTGTTGTAAAAATAGGAGAAACTGAAGACAAAGAGTATTTTGCCCTTGTAGACAATCTAACATTGATAATTCCAGACTTTACAAAAGCTGATCAAGTTAAATTACAAAAAGAAGTAGAAACTATTGCAGAAACATTCTCTGCTTTGTAAAAAAACATCTAAAAAAGCACATATTTTGAAAATTTGTGCTTTTTTCTTTTTCAAAAACTTGACAAGGAATTGAAAAGCCAGTAAAAGTATCTAGTCATAAGATAATAAAATGAGAAACGTAAAAATGAAAATTAGAAGAAAAGATTTTAAAATCTTTAAGTCAAAAGAAGCATCAAAATTTGTTGAGAAAAACAATGATAATTTATCAAACTTAAATATTGTTGATGATTTAAAGGAAAATACTTTGTCAAATGGTGGTGAGAATTTCTTAAATATGGGCATTGATCCAAGGGTTTTATCAACTTTAGAGCGTCTTAATTTTAAAAACCCAACTCCAATTCAAAAAAAAGCAATACCAGTTGGCCTTAAAGGAAAAGACATTGTCGGAATAGCTCAAACTGGCACAGGAAAGACTTTAGCTTTTTCTATACCAATTATTCAAAGGTTAATAACAAGTTGTCAAAATAAAAGAGCTTTAATTGTATTGCCAACAAGGGAGCTTGCTGATCAGGTTCAAGAAACTATTCAAAAATTTTCTGGAAATCTAAATATAAAAACTGCTCTTCTAATTGGAGGCGCTCCAAAACACAATCAAATCAGAGCAATTCATAGAAATCCGCAGATAATTATTGGTACACCGGGAAGAATAATTGACCATATAGATTCAAAAATTTTACGATTAAACAATTTAGAAATTCTAGTCCTTGATGAGGCAGATCGTATGTTTGATATGGGGTTTGCTCCGCAAGTTAATAAAATCCTAAATGTTATTCCAAAAGAAAGACAAACAATGCTCTTTTCAGCGACAATGCCAGAAGAAATAGCAAAGATCGCAAATAATTGCATGAGAAATCCTGTTAGTATTGAGGTAGCAAAAGCTGGATCTGTTGCTGAAAAAATAGAACAAGAGATAATTTTTACCAGAAGAGAGAACAAAACAAATGTTTTAGAGAAATTATTAAAAAAATACTTGGGAACAGTTTTAGTTTTTTCAAGGACAAAACATGGAGCAAGAAAAATTTGTAGCTCTTTAAAAGTAATGGGGCATAAAGCTCAAGATATTCATTCAAATAAGTCATTGTCTCAAAGACAAGAAGCATTGAGTGGCTTTAAAAAAGGTAAATATCGAGTGCTTGTTGCGACAGACATTGCATCAAGAGGAATCGATGTAAACAACATAGAGCTTATTATCAATTACGATATTCCAGAAAACGCAGAAGACTATGTGCATAGAATCGGCCGAACAGGCAGAGCTGGAAAAATTGGCAAAGCGATTTCTTTCGCAACTCCAGACCAAAAACGAAAAATACATTCAATCGAAAGACTTACAAAAATTAGAATTCCTGTTGTGAATTCGATATAGGCTTTAGCTTTTTAGTGCTTTATCTGATTCGAAACTTTGCTAAACCGAGCGTTCCCTGAAAGTAAGGTCCCTAAGTTTATCGAAGAAGCAAGGTCCCTGAGTGTAGCGAAGCGGAACCGAAGGGCCCGTTTTAAACGGAATCAAGACTTTGCTAAACCGAGCGTTCCCTGAAAGTAAGGTCCCTAAGTTTATCGAAGAAGCAAGGTCCCTGAGTGTAGCGAAGCGGAATCGAAGGGCCCGTTTTAAACAGATTCGAAGTGATTGCACTGAGTCCGTCGAAAAGCCCACAAACAATATTAACCAGTTCTTCATAATAATTATTTTGAAAAACCAGTTGCCATTAAAAGGCCTTAACCCTTCAAACCCTTTTCACTTTTATCCCCTCTGGTCCATCCTCAATCTCAATTCCTCGAGCCAAAAGTTCATCTCTAATTTTGTCAGACTCTGTAAAATTTCGTTCTTTTCTAAATTTAGACCTTTCTTCAATTAAAGTTTTTTCTTCTTCAGTTAAAACGACTTCTTCAGAAATATTTTCTTTTAACTTTAATCCAAAAACCTCATCAAAATCGAGTATTGTTGCAAGTTTTTCAGCATCAGAAAGCCCCGATTTCACCACCTCAAAAACAAGAGCCAAAGCGCTTGGAATATTAAAATCATCAGAAATTCTTTCAATAAATTCCTTTCGAAATTTTTCATCAACCGTTCCAATCTGACTACCCAAACTCTGAATTTTAGCTTTCAGATTATCAAAACCATTCTTCGCAGATTTTAAAGCATCCCAAGTAAAATTTTGTTTTGATCGTAAATGAGCTTGAAGATAAAAAAACCTTAAATCAAGTGCAGAAAAACCTTTTGAAATAACTTCATCAAGACTAAAAGCAGTACCAATAGATTTCGACATTTTCCCACCATCAACAGTTAAATGCTCGTTGTGTATCCAATAATTTGCCAAAGTAGCGTCATTCGCACATTCACTTTGAGCAATTTCATTTGTATGATGCACAGGCACATGCTCAATTCCTCCCATATGTATATCCAAAGTCGGTCCAAGAAGCTTTTTAGCCATCGCACTACATTCCATATGCCAACCAGGAAACCCCTCTCCATTTTCAACAAGTGGCGACTCAAAAGGGGATTTCCAAAATTGAAGAGCGTTTTTATGTTTACCCGCTTTAAAAAACCAAATTGCAAAATCTTGCGGATTTTTTTTGCCTGTATCTTCAACTTCCGCCCTTCCGGCCCCAGAAATATTATCTTCCAAATTTTGTCCCGAAAGTTTTGTGTAGTCGGAAGCCTTAGAAATATCGAAATAAACGGCTAAATCGGTCTTGTAAGCAAATCCTTTCTCAAGCAAAACTTGAACCATTTCAATCATTTCAGAAATAAAATTCGTCGCAAGAGGCTTATAGCTTGCTTCTAAGATATTTAAAGCCGAAATATCTTTTTCAAAAATGGAAATATATTTATCAGCAATTTCCTTAGGGCTTAAATTTTCTCTTTTAGCACCTTTTTCCATCTTATCTTCGCCATCATCTCCATCAGAGCTCAAATGCCCAACATCAGTATAATTTCTAACAAAAGAAACTTCGTAACCTAAATATTTAAAAGAACGAACGATCAAATCAGCCAAAACCATTGCTCTTAAATTCCCAATATGTTGAGTCCAATAAACAGTCGGCCCACATTGATACATCAAAACTTTCCCCTCATTTAATGGCTTAAATTCTTGTTTCTTTCTTCCCAAAGTGTTGTAAATCTGAATCATAAATCAAAAATTATTTTCCCTCGCAGTATATAGAAGAAAAGACGACAAATAAAACAAAAAAAATTGCAAGTTTTTCGAAAAAATGTAAATTCTAAGACGAATAATAACAATTTTACAAATGACCCTCAAAGAAAAAATCTATCAAGATCTTCTAACTGCAATGAAAAACAAAGAAGAAATAAAAGTTGGAGCGTTAAGAATGTTAAAAGCTTCAATTATGAAATATGAAGTTTCAGGTGCAGACAAGGTTGCAGACGATGAAACAGTTCTTTCCTTAGTTCAAAAAGAAATTAAATCAAGAAAAGATTCATATGAACAATTTATAAATGGAAATCGCCCAGAAATGGCTGAGAAAGAACAAAAAGAAATCGAATGTTTATCCGTTTATATGCCAGCTCAATTATCAGAAGAAGAGCTTAAAAAAATTGTTGAGGAAAGCATAAAAGAGGCAGGAGCAGAATTAAAATCAGATAGTGGGAAAGTTATGAAAGTACTTATGCCAAAAGTAAAAGGTAAAGCAGATGGCGCTTTAGTTAGCCAAATGGTTCAATCAATTTTAAAATAAAAACTTAAATGGGGGGAAAGTTTTTATTTAACCCCAAAAAGCAAAAAATTCCCCAAAATGCAAAAAAATAATTATTACCTTTACTTAAATAAGGTCCCCAAATAATTTAGGGACCTAGACTTTCCCTTCGAATTTACAATCATTTGATATAAATTCGAAAAACCTGAATGTCCTCGCTTTCGAGCACTTGCCCATTTCTGTCATAAAGCTTTCCATTGATTTTTCTTTTTAAATCAACTTCAACGCTTTTAACTGAAATAAGGTCAACTTCAATTTTCCAAAATTTCAAAGAAGTATTTTTAATAAAATCTTCGAATTCGGAAGAACTATAGCAACACCTACAAATAGTACTCATATAAGCCTCCTTGCAAGTTTTAGCACTAAAAAACAAAAGCAATTCTAATTTAGCATTTAATGTTTTGTCAATTGATCTTTACTAAATAGGCCCCAGTTTTTTGAGGTAATTTTAAGATGAGGTCTTTTTTGAAACGAAAAAAAAGGGTAAATTTTTGAAGAACGACCAGCAAAAATAACCCCTTTTCTCATGTATAAATATATCCAAGATTCAATAAGAAACAATAGCAGATTAATTTTGAAAGAACTCACATTACCTCAAAAAAAGGCTGTAATGGAAACGATTAGAGGGCTTTTTGTGGCGGGAACTCCAGTTTTGAGACACCTTGCTCAAAATGAAAATATAAGTGTTAAAAAACAAGGTGATAAATATTCGTATCATCTTGGAAACATAAATCTGAAAGAAAAAGTGGAGAAATCGGCTTTAAACAAAGTACGCCAACATATACGAAAAAATACAATCATCGCATATGATTTAACCGACATTAATAAAAACACAGCAAAGAAAATGGAAAAACTTTCCGTTGTTTTCGATGGCAGTAAAAGGAAAAAGACCATGGGATATACCCTCCACGGACTCGGAGTTAACGGTATTTTGCTAAAACTGGAAGTGCATGAGGGCAAGGAATATACTCAAAACCAAATTCGTAGAAAAATAATTGAAAAATATTCCCAAAAACTTGGACGAAAAGGCATTTTCGTCTTTGATCGTGGAAATGATGACAAAGCTTTTTTTAATTTTCTTCGTCATGAAGTAAATGCCCAATTTATCGCTAGATTAAGGTCAAATAGAGGTGTTGTCGTTAAAGAAACTGGGGTCATTTCCAAAGTCGAAGATTTACCCGTTGGGAAACACCAAGTATATCTAATGAATAAACATAATACTTATGTAGATACCAGAGCGGATTTTACACTTATTATCAGTAATCATTTGGGTGAAGATAATCAGCCAATTAGGCTTCTAGCCTATTTAAAACAAACATATTCAATCGAAGAAACTGTAAATATGTATTTGGAACGATGGGGCATAGAAAATATTTTTAAAAGGAGTAAACAAAAATTTAATTTGGAAAAAATCAGAGTGTTAAATTACCAAAAATTCGTCAATTTAATCGCACTGATCCAATTTGTAATTAACGTCTCTACACTCACATTTATCAAGATTCAAAAGTCCACTTATTCATTAATTTCTGGGGTCTTAATTTACTACAAAAAATTTATAAAAATTAAAGCTTTAACTTTCAATCTTGATTCATTTATCTCTTTTATCAAATCTGTTTTAAAACCACTCGTAATTCGAGCTCAAAAGCCACCTCCCGCTCAACTTTTTTTGCTCTCAAGAAGACAGCTGGAAAAACTGGGGCCTATTTAGATCTTTATACCCAAGAAAAAAATAGTATAATTTCCTCAAAATAATAAAAGTTTTTATGAAGATATATCCCTTAGAAATCATCGAAAAATACTACAAAAAAAATCCCAAATTAAAAGAAATTTTAATCGAACATTCTGAAAAAGTTAAAAATAAAGCCATAGAAATCGCAAAAAAAGTTCCAGAATTAAATCCCGACCTTAAGTTTATTGAAGAAGCCTCCCTTCTTCACGACATCGGAATAATTAAAGTGAACGCCCCAAATATCGGAGCAAATGGAGAAGATCCTTACATTAAACATGGAATACTAGGCAAAGAAATTTTAGAAAAAGAAGGCTTGAAAGAGCACGCTTTAGTTTGTGAACGGCATGTTGGAATCGGGCTTTCAAAAGAAGAAATAATCGCTCAAAACCTCCCATTACCGCATCGAGATATGCTTCCCGAAAGCATCGAAGAAAAAATAATAACAATGGCGGATAAATTCTTTTCCAAAAACCCAAATAAATCAGATTTAACGCTTACAGACATAGAAATCGAGGTTTCAAAATATGGAGAAGGTCCATTGAAAAGGTTTAAAGATCTCAAAAAATTATTAAAACTTGAAAATGAATAATTTTGTCTCAAGAGCTGGCGAAAAATTGGCATTTGCATTAAAAGAATTTGATATAAAAGTTCAAGATTTAATTTGTGCAGATTTCGGTTGTTCAACGGGCGGTTTTACTGATTGCTTACTACAAAACGGAGCAAAGAAAGTCTATTCCATCGATACAGGATATGGAGTAATTGATTGGAAGCTCAGAAACGACGAGAGAGTAATTTTGATGGAAAGAACAAACGCAATGCAGGTTATTCTTCCAGAAAAAATGGACTTTATATCAGTTGATACAAGCTGGACAAAGCAAAAAAACATAATCCCAAATGTTCTAAAAAACATAAAAAAAGACGGAATAATAATATCTTTAGTTAAACCCCATTACGAAGCTGAAAAATCACATTTACATAAAGGAAAACTCAAAGAAGAATTTCTCGAAACAACTCTAAATAAAGTAAAAGCTGATTTTGAAGAAATGCAACTTAATCTCATCAATCTAATTAAGTCGCCAATAACAGGAAAGGCTGGCAAAAATGAAGAGTTTCTCGCATTTTTGACTTTAAAAAAACATGAATGAAGAAATAATTATTTACGGATCTTTGGCCTCAGTTTTTGTTTTTATTATAACAATTCTTTTTATTCCATTGATTATTATTCGAATTCCCAGAAATTATTTCAGACATGAATTACCACCAAAAAGCGAAAAATGGGAGATCCCAAACTACACCAAATATATATTTCTATTTTTCAAAAATATCATTGGAATATTGATATTTTTTTCAGGTGTCATTATGCTCTTTACACCAGGACAAGGACTACTAACAATATTAATTGGGCTTTCACTAATAAATTTTCCAGGAAAAAGAAAGCTCGAAAGAAAATTGATATCCCAAAAATTGATTTTCAAAACAATCAATAAAATTAGAAAAAAAAGTGGAGTTCGTCCATTAAAGAAACCCAAATTTTAAATGAAAAACGAAGAATTACTAAATTATTTATCAGCAGAAAAATATATCGAATCTCTTGCAAGTTTTGAAAAAATAGGACAAAAAAGTGCTGACAAATCAGAAATTTTAAATAGAACAAAAGCTTTTTTAAAGCTACTAAATAATCCCGAAAAATCTTTCAAAAAAATTCATATCGCAGGCACAGCCGGCAAAGGATCTGTTTCAAAAATTATTCAATATCAAATAGCAAAAAACGGTTTTAAATGCGGACTTTTGACTTCTCCTCATGCAACTATTACAACAGAACGAATTCAAATAAACGAAAAATACATCTCCGCCAAAGACTATGCAAGAATTGTTGAATATCTAAAGCCAAAAATCGAATTGTTTTTTCAAAAATTTAATCTCGTTCCATCATTTTTCGAACTAAATTTTGCAATTGCTTTGATAAATTTTAAAGAACAAAAATGTGAATTTGCAGTAATAGAAACAGGTCTAGGAGGTCGCTTCGATTGCACAAATATTATTTCGCCAATTCTCTCGGTAATCACAAATATTGGAATCGACCACACAGAGTATCTCGGCGACACAAAGGAAAAAATCGCCTTTGAAAAAGCAGGAATAATTAAAAAAGGAAAGCCAGTTTTCTCAAGTGAACAAGACCCAAAAATAAAAAATGTTTTTAAGAAAGAAGCGGACAAATTAAATACAAAAATTAAATATATAAATTCCGAAAAATCAGAAATTCTAGAAACTTTCCCAAAATTAATTTTTAAAAACCAAAACAAAAAATATATTTCAAAAATGCTAGGCAATTCACAAATTCAAAATATTTTACTCGCAAAGGAAGTCGTAGATGCCCTAAAAATGGATTTTAAAAACACCATAAGTTGCACACTTCCAGCTCGTCTTGAAATTGTGAGTAAAAAGCCTTTAATCATTTTAGATTCCGCCCATAATGAATTAAAAATTGAAAATTTCATATCACTAGCAAGCGTTCTGAAAGAAAAAAAACTACATATAATTTTTAGCATTTCTGAAGACAAGGATTATAAAACTATTCTTAAAAAACTTAAAAATATTCCAAAAGAAAAAGTCTTTTATCTTTGCAAATTACCAAGTTTTTTTAAAAAAACAGTAATATTAAACGAAATGAAGAACATTCTTGCAAACGAAAAAGTAAAAACATTTATAGATCCAAAAGAAGCACTAAAAGAAGCCTTAAAAGATATAAAAAACGATTCAGCCATTTTATCTACAGGTTCATTTTTTCTCTCAGGTTATCTAAGAGAAAGCTTTATTTCTAAAGAAAAATTATTTAATTAAAAAATATGCAAAATTGGACAGACGAACTTTTTGAACAGTATGTCGATTATCTAGACGATTTAAGCCAAGAAGAAAAAAACAAAGCGATAGAATTTTTAAACCAATATTATCCATTTTCACGATATACAGAGGAAAAATTAGATCGACAAAAAGCACTCGCAGAATTAGAAAAAACGAAAAATCTTTTCAATGAATATTCTCAAAAATTTCCTAGTGTTTATGACTTTTCTGAAATGAAACAAGACCTAAAAGAACTAAAAAAAATTGCATTTTTCTTTACTGCGGGTGGTGAAGGGCAAAGGCTCAAAGAAAGTTTGGAAAAGAGCCAAAATTCAAAAATGGAAACATTTACAAAAGCAACTTATAAAATCAAAGGTTTGCCAGAAAATTATGGTCCTTTAATGGTTAATCTAGCCATTATCAAAGATCTTTCAAACAAAACGGGAATTTCTTTTCCAGTAATTATTACTCTTGGCCCAAAAGGTTCAAAAACTTATGAATTAATTCCAAAAGAAATTGAAAAAAATAAAAATTTTGGCATTGAAAATCTCTACTTCATAGCACAAGGCGAAAGACTACATTTAGACAAAAACGAAAAAATCACCTTAAAATATTCTGAGTCAGAAATAAAAGTTTCAAAAAACCCAGATGAGTCTGGTGGTCCATTTAAAGCGTTTTATGAAGATAAAAATTTGATAAATACTTTAAGTGAAAAAGGCATCGAAAAAATATTATTTGTGCAAGGAACAGGCGTCTATAATCCAAAAATTCTTTTTAATACCGCTTCGGCAAAAAAAGAACACGATGCATATATTTTGGGAGTTGCTAGAAGAAAATTCGAAAAGACAGATCCATTCGGAAGCATTGTTTTGCTAGAAAAAGAAGGAAAAAACCAATTGAGAATAATTGAAGCTCATCAAATCAACGATGAAACACGACTTTTAAAAGACAAAACTAATAATTATTATTTGCCCATAAATACAGGTTTATATTTTTTAGATTTGAAAATTTTTAAAGAAAAAATTGATATTCCTTTTTATGCAAGTTCAGAAAAAGAAATTGAAAACAGTACAAAAAAATCTCCAAAAATAGGCTTTGCAGGTACAGATTTTCCAAGATTTGCAAAAAATCCAGCAGTTCTTTTAATAAGTCCAGAAGATTTTGCAAATTTAAAAACAACAGAATCTGTAGAGGAAATTTTTGCTTTAGCTAAAAGATTTAATTTAGACAAAATTTGCGAAAAGATAAACTTAGAACTAGCAATATAAAGTAATTTTTACACTAAAAAACAACCTAACTTACACAAAGTACAAGCACTTAATAAAGTCTGATTTTTAGCAAAGCACGAGAAAAAAAGACTTATGCTTCAAGAAAGTACGCTTAAAAATTCTATCAGGGCCTCAAGAATATTTCCACAAAAGCACCACACAAAAACCTAAAACTTACACCAATCGATTATTTCATTTCTAATATCAAAAATTTTTTAATATTTTTTAACAATTTTTTAATTTTCTTCCTGTATTTTAAAAATATCCAATTGCGCAATTGAAGATAACAATTTTTTAATCATTAAAAATGAAATTTTCGACAAACAACCTAGTTCCGCTCCTTCTTATGATATGGGCAACTCAATTATTTATCGGAAATTTGTCAGTCGCATTCGCATCAAATTTATATGATGTTGTGATAAATGAGATTGCATGGGCAGGTTCTGTCGACAACGCAAACGATGAATGGATAGAATTATATAACAATACCAAAAATCCTATTGATCTAAGCGGTTGGTATATTGAAGACGACATTACAACTGTATATCAAATAAGTTCAGCTACGATCCCTCCAAAAGGCTTTTTCTTGATCGAAAAAAATGAATCAGCTGTTTTAAATCTTCAATCAGATTTGATAGCAAGTTTGTCTTTAGCAAACACAGGAGATAGTTTGGTTTTAAAAGATTCTACAGGGAAAATTATTGATTCAGTAAATTCAGCAGGAACAATGTGGGCTTCAGGTTCAAACACTACAAAAGCTACAATGGAAAGAATAAATCCAGAAACATCTGGGGAAGAAAGTAGTAATTGGAACACTGCGACTCTCACAAATGGATCTGTAGCATCGTTATCTTCAAGTATTTTAGGCACACCAAAATCAACAAATTCTCAAACGGTTAGTACAGGAATTGAAATATCATTAACGCCAAGCTCATCAACAGGTCAATTAAACGAAGTAAAAAATTTTTCAGTAGATGTTAATAAGGCTGAAGAATTATATGCTTATGGATTTGAGTTTATTTATGATCCAACAAAACTAGAATTTATATCTTCAGAGGAAGGTAATTTCTTAAAGAAAGATGGTAAAAATGTTTCTTTTATGTCCTCGCTTGTAAATGCTACGGAAGGAAAATTGTTGATTGCCTCATCAAGACTTGAAAATCCACCTACGGGAGTAAATGGAGCTGGAAACCTTTTTTCGATTTCTTTTAAAATTATTGCAGATATAGACGAAACTACTTCAATAGTTTTTGGGCCAGAAAGCTTTGTCTCAGATGTTTTAGGTCAGCAAGGAGCAAAATATGATAACGCAACAATTACAAACCCAAATGCATCATTATCTACAGTTAAAAACTTGAAAGCTGTAAATGGGGAAAGTGTATATTCTATAAAGCTAACTTGGGATAGTCCAGAAACTGGTGCAGAAAAATACATTATTAGAAGAAAGTCACCGAGTGGTTCTTTTGAAAAATTATCAGAAACAACTGAAAAGACTTTCACTGATCAATCAAATGTAAGTACAAATATTGATTATGAGTATCGAGTATATCCAGTTATTGCAGGAATGGAAGGGGACTTCGCCTCAGTGATAGCAAAAGAAACTAGAGGGGTAGTTGCCGACATAGATAAAAACAAAAAAGTCGACGGAAGAGATCTAGAAAAATTAGCAAGATCCTTCGGAGAATTATTTGCACAAAGTAATTACAATATTTCGGCAGATATTAATTACGATGGATCTATAGACGGACAAGACTTGATTTTATTAGGGGCAAATTTTGCAAAAACATATTAAAAAAAACGGGGCACCTTTTAGGTGCCCCTCATAACATTAAATTTATGAAAAGAAATTTTTTACTAACAATTTTGGGCCTTATATTAATAATAAGCCCTTCCGTATTTGCAAAAAACGCAAATATTGCACACGCAAACGCTGAAAGTATATTAAGGGAGTGGGGAATCACAGACATAGAAAATACAAACAATGAAAATATTTCAAAGATATTTTTAAACCATGAGGTTTTAGAAGAGGGATTATTAAAAATTTTTGTTCAAATTGAAAGCATAACAAATAGTTTAATCGGAGCTTCGTTTAATTTATATTTTGATAATGAAAAATTGTCATTTTTAAATTATTTACCAGGAAGTTTTTTTGAGCAAGGAGGTGATCCAATATATTTGATTACCCAAAAAGAAAGTAAAATTATTTTTGGAGAAACACTTCTCAAAGACGATGAGTTTCCTCTAGGGGAAGGCACTTTGGTTGAACTTGTGTTCCAAATATTAGACGCTCCACCCTACGAATTTTCTTTTGAGAAAGGTGTCCTTGCAAGTTCGGAAACAGTTTTACAAGATCTCATAGAAGTAAAATGGGAAAATTTAGAAATTCAAGAAATTGAAAATTTTGAAAATATTATCATTACAAACTCCAAAAGCAAAAATTATAACAAAATATTTTCCTTACAAAATATAGCTTTAGCACTATTATTAAGTATTTCAGTGATTGTATTTTCATTGTTTTTAATTCAGAAAAACAAAACATTTAATTTGAACAGAGTTTAAAATACTAAAAATTTTAAAAGCAATACAATCTGAGCTATATTCGTCAATTTTAATTAAATTTTATGCTTTGAATAATCAACGCAAATGTATTAGTTTTTATTTATACAATCTCATTCTTTTAATTTTGACTATCCATGGTTCAAGAATACTTAACAATTCAGGAGGCAGCGGATCTCGTAAATAAATCTTTTCAAACGCTCAGAAGAGCAATCAAGGCAAACAAAATAAAATACCGCAGGCAAAGAACCCCCCAAGGGTTTAATTATTTAATCATCAAGGATTCTCTTGTTGATTACTACAAGCTAGAGGAAGCAAATGAAATTGCTCAAAATGTTTCAGAAAACATTCAAAAAGAAGACAGTTCAAAAATTCTAAAATCAATACCAGTCGAAAAAGCAGAAGTAGAGGTTTTAGAAGAAGTATCTGTAAAAGAAATAAACTCACAAGAAGAAGATTTAAAGGAAGATTATGTTACTAAAGAAGATTTAAAATCACTCACACAAACGCTTGAAAAGATGATTAGTCAACATTCAGAAGAAAGACAAAATTTTATCCGACTAATCAACACTTTAAACGAAAAAATCTTTACCCTAGAAAGTGAAGTAAAACTTTTAAGTGCACCAAAAAAATCTTGGTTTAAATTCTGGTCAAAATAATAAATGTCAAATAGATCAAAAATAATCTCGGAATTATTAAGAAAATCAATACATCTTTCCGGATTATTTTTAGTTTTTGCTTACACTTTTATAATGCTTTATTTCTCAAAAGTGTGGGCAAATTTATTTCTTACAGCAACTTTACTTTTTATACTCGAAATAGAACAAATTAGGCTTCTTCACAAACCAAAAATTTTAAGATTTTTTGCTCATTTATTTCGAAAACACGAAGAAGACGGTCTTTCTGGAGCAGTGTTTTTTGTTATTGCTTGTTTAATATCTTTTGCAGTCTTTAATTATTGGGTAGCTGTTTTAGCAATGTTTATGACTGTCTTTGGGGATATGTTTTCAGCACTAATTGGAAAACTATATGGGAAAACAAAACTCTATAAAACAAAAACAGTTGTAGGAACTTTTTCAGGACTTCTCGCAAATATACTAGTTGCACTAATTATTTTGCCATCACAGCCATTTTTAGTTTTTATAATGGCATTCACCGCAACTTTTACAGAAGCAATTACAGCAAAACTAGACGACAATTTTACGGTTCCACTTTTTGCAGGATTTTTAGGTCAACTCTATATACATTATTTCGAAATAACACTTCCACCTTTAAAAGTAGCACTTCCTTTTTTATTTTAAAGAAATACTTTTTAAATATTCTTAATTATTTCGTAAAGTTTTTTTGCAGAATTTTCCCAAGTAAACCTGTTTACATTTTTAAGGCCTTTCATAATTAGGTCTTCTCTAAGCTTTTTATCTTCAATAATTAAAGTCATTTTTTTTGCAATATCTTTTGTTTTATTTGGATCAATATATATTCCTGCATTACCAACAACCTCAGGAATAGAAGAAGAATTAGAAGCAATAACGGGGCAAGAACATTTCATGGCCTCAAGAGGGGGAATTCCAAAACCTTCATAAAAAGAAGGGAAAACTAAGGCACTCGAGAGGTTATACAAATTTAAAAGGCCAGATTCAGGCAAATAATCAGGAAAAACGACCCTTTCTTTTAGTTTCAATCTTTTAATTTCAGAAAACACTTTCTCATATTGCCAACCTTTATTGCCAACAACAATTAGCTTAAAATCAGGATGTTTTTCTAAGAAAAGCTTAAAGGCGTAGATTAAATTTAAATAATTTTTTCTTGGTTCAATAGTTCCAACAGCCAAAAAGTATTTATCAGGCACAATATTCGAATTTTTAGCCAGTTTTAATTCATAATCATTAAAAGTTTTAAAGTTTTCTGAAACTCCACAATAAATTATTTCAATTTTGTTTTTTATTGTATCAACAAGCTTAATGAGATCATTTTTTGTGTTTTGACTTACAGCAAGGATTTTATATGCTTTTTTTACTACACTTTTTAATAACAATTTTTCAATTAAAACAGCTTTTTTCAGATGTTTACTTGGAAATTTTATTGCAACTAGATCATGTACACTAAGTAGCGTTTTAATTTTTTTTGGTAATAAAAACGGAATAATAAAACTACTTGTGGCAATAAAAATATCAGTTTTATTTTTTCTAATTTTAAAATATGCATTTAAATGCCAAAAAATATTTGAGCCTTTTACTTTTACAAGCTTAACATTTGGAAAATTAAAAGAATTTTCGTCTGGATTTTTACAATATAAAAAATATTGATTGTTTTTATCTATTTTTATAAGATTTTTTATTAAATTATAAGTATAAACTCCTTTCCCAGCTTTTCTACCTTCAGCACTCCTTATATCTATAGCAATATTCATAAATAATGATTTTGTTATTATTCAATAATAATATAAACATCAATACAAAATTCTTCAATGATTACTTTACTTTATTTAAAAATATATTATTCTTAGATAAATATTTAATCTTCATTTCGTGCCGGAAAAAAAATTAAAAGATTTGATCCGCTCTTTGGTTTTATCAAAAAAACTAATTGGAATTGGTGCAATTTTATTAGCTTTTTCTTGTTTTTTACCTTGGTATAGTGACATTGATCGTTTTAATACAGGAAGTCTTTATTTGGGAGTTTCTGGTCCTCTTTATTTAGCCGGTTTAGTTACTTTTATTTCGGCATCTGCTTCAATATTTGTAATTGCAACAGAACTCTTAGGCCATAAAATAAGAAGATTTCCACTTTCTTCTCAACAAATTCATATTTTTGCAATTTCTATTTCTATTTTGATGGTTTTGCTAAGTTCTTCAGTTTATTTTCATCCAAAATTTGGGATAAATATTGCAAATAAATCAGTTGGAGTTGGGATGCTTATTTCAATTTTATCAATAACTTTAATGTTGGTGGGCGTTATTGTGGCCATTAAGAAAAAGCTAGATAAAGAAGATTTACTGCAAAAACATGAAGAATCATTAAACACATTTGAAAGAGATAGGCTCCCGATAAAAGTAAATCAACCTCTAAATTTAAACGAAAATGTAGAAGATGAAAGGTTTTCATATTTTTCAAATGAACTAGGAGCTAATAATAATAAAGAAAATTAAAAATTATGGAAAAACAAGAAAATAAATCAGCAATAATTTTTTATTGTAAGGATTGTGAGGAAATTGTTAAAACAACAAAAGTAGGGTCAAAATATGTTTATAAATGTAATAAATGTGGCACTAAGAATGTCGCTTTTGGAACGAAAAAAAGCATATTTCATTTTTTCAAAATTGAAGAAGAAAAAATTTAGAATTATTTAATCATTTTTTAATTTTTTTAAGCTATAATAAGTTTAAATAAAAATTCTATTGACGGTAAGAATATACTCACCTAAAATGAATTTACTTAATTACTTAAATATTTATTTATGGACACAAAAAATGAAAAAATGAAAGCCCTTGATCTTGCCATGGCTCAAATTGAGAAAAATTTTGGAAAAGGATCAATAATGAAGCTAGGTAAAGAAAATGCTACAGTTATAGAAACAATTCCAACGGGCGCAATGTCTTTGGATGTCGCTTTGGGAGGAGGCGTCCCAAGAGGTAGGATAGTTGAAATTTATGGCCCAGAAAGTTCAGGAAAGACAACATTAAGTCTACACATAGTTTCACAAGCACAAAAGAAAAATGGAATTTGTGCATTTGTAGATGCTGAGCATGCTCTAGATCCAGAATATGCTAAAAGAATAGGTGTAAACACCGATGAGCTACTTTTATCTCAGCCAGACAGTGGTGAGCAAGCTTTAGAAATAGTAGAAACATTAGTAAGAAGCAATGCGGTAGATGTTATTGTTGTTGATTCAGTTGCAGCCCTTACACCAAGAGCAGAAATTGATGGAGAAATGGGCGATTCACACATGGGATTACAGGCAAGATTGATGAGTCAAGCCCTAAGAAAGCTCACTGGAGTAATTTCAAAGTCAAAAACAACAGTAATTTTCTTAAATCAGTTGAGAATGAAAATTGGTGTTATGTTTGGCAATCCAGAAACAACGACAGGTGGGCAAGCATTAAAGTTTTATGCATCAGTTCGAATGGAAATTCGTTCATGTGGCAAAATAGAAGACATGGGGTCTATTGATAAAGAGCAAGTAGGTCTTCGAGTAAAAGTGAAAGTAGTAAAAAATAAAGTTGCACCACCTTTCCGCACAACAGAATTCGACATTTTATATAATTCTGGAATTTCCTTAGAAGGCGACTTACTTGATTTAGCAACTAAATACAACATCACAAGAAAATCAGGTGCATTCTATAGCTTTAAAGACACAAAACTAGGTCAAGGAAGAGAAAATGCAAAAATGTATTTAATGGAAAACAAAAAGATATTTGATGAAATTCAGTCAGAGGTTAAAAAAATAGCTTTATCTGGAAATATTAAAAAAATTGAAGAGGCGGTAGAATCAAGTAAATCATCAAATAGTAAAAAGTAATGGATAAAAGTAATCTTAAAATAGATTATCAATTTGAAAAAATTTATACTAAGGCAATGTCATATTGCCTTAGTATAATAATCAAAAAACGCTATACAATATCTGGAATGAAAGAAAAGATAGCCAATTATTTAGAAAAAAATAAAATTTCTTCAATTTATTCAAAATCATTAGAACTTAAGCTTATTAGTAGGTTAAAAGAATTAAATTATTTAAATGATTTAGAATATTCAAAAGATTATTTTGAAGAAAAATTAAAAATAAGACAAAAAGGAAAGTTTAAAATAATAAATGAATTAAAGCAAAAAGGAGTGTCTAGTGATATTATTACAGAGGCTCTTGGAATGGTTGATATTGAAGAAGATTTACTTATAAACAATTTATTTGAAAAAATGAAAAATAAATGGAATAAATTACCTTTAAATAAACAAAAAGAAAAAGCCTTTAGATTTTTTCTTTCAAGAGGATTTAGTTCAGAATCTATTTACAATTTAATAAATAATCACTATAGTAATATTAAAGACAAGGATTATTAAAATATCCTTGCTTTTTTGTATACTTAATAACTCAAAAATATATGCAAACACAGTTTTTAGCCGCCATCAATCAGCTTTGTGATGAAAAAAATATACCTAAAGAATCGGTTTTAGAAACAGTTAAGGCCGCGCTCCGAGCCGCCTATCGAAAAGATTATGGAAATAAAGATCAAGAAGTGGATGTAGAAATAGATGATAAATCTGGTCTTGCAACGGTTTATTTAATTAAAGAAGTAGTAAAAGAACTTGAAGATGAGAATGTTCAAATCGAGCTTAAAGAAGCCAAAAAATATGATAAAAATGTTAAAGTAGGAGCAACTGTAAAAATTGATGTTACACCAAGTGATTATGGACGAATAGCTGCTCAATCTGCAAAACAAGTTATTATTCAAAGAATACAAGAAGCAGAAAGAGACATGATGTATGATACCTTTAAAGATCGAGAAAATGAGTTGATAAACGCGATTGTTCACAGAGTAGATGGAAATAATGTTTATCTAAATTTAGACAATAAAACAACCATGTTGTTGCCTTATAGAGAGCAAATACCTAAAGAAAGGTATTATTCAGGACAAAGACTAAAATTATATTTAGACAAAGTAATTAAAACCAACAGAGGGCCCGAACTACTTATTTCAAGGACTCATCCATTTCTAGTAAAAAAACTATTAGAACTTGAAATACCAGAAATTAAATCAGGTCTTGTTAAGATTGAAGGAATAGCAAGAGAACCAGGTATTCGTACTAAAGTTGCTGTTTCTTCAAGTGATGCGAAAATTGATCCAATTGGATCTTGCGTAGGACAAAAAGGCGTTCGTGTTCAAAATGTAATGGACGAATTAAATGGCGAAAGAATTGATGTTATCTTATTCAATAAAGATATGCATAAATTTATTGAAACAGCACTTTCTCCCGCAAAAACTTCACACATAGACTTAGAAGAGAAAGACAAAAGAGCAAAGGTATATGTAAATCCAGACCAAAGACCTCTTGCCATTGGTAAACAGGGCCAAAATGTTCGCCTTGCCTCTATCTTAACGGGATGGGAAATTGATGTTTTAGATGTATCTGAATTAAAAACAACAGATAAAAAATCAAAGAAAAAAGATGAACTAAAATCTGTAGGAATAGAAGAATTAGACATTTCAGATGAAATAAAAGAAAAATTAACACAAGCCAATTTACTACAAGCCGAACAACTTAAAGGCTTATCAGTTAAAGACTTGTCTGAACTTGAAGGCATTAATGAAGAAGATGCAGTTCAAATAATTGAAGCAATAAAAGAATAAAAACTTTTAAAAAGGTAAAAGTATGAAAATATTTTTACCTTTTTTCGTATTGCAAATTTTCTTTAATAATTTTCACTCAATTTATCAATTTGATTTATATATAAACAACACAGCTTTAGCTGTTTTAATTTTCGCTTTTTTATGCTATAATCTATAGATATTTTTAAATGAGATATGGAGGAAATAATTAATCCAAATGAAATAATGCAAGAAAAAGTCCCTAACACAAACCAGCAAATGGGGGGTAGTTCGTCTACAGGTAGCCAAAAAACAGATGATTCTTTCATGCCTGTAAATAATAATTCCAGCAATTTAAACGAAAATTCTTTAGAAGAAAATAATAGCAAAAATGTATTAACAGATGCACAAGGTGAATTTGTCCAACAAGCTGAAGTTCCAAACACACCCCAAAACACACCCCAAAACACACCCCAAAACACACTTCAAGCTGAAACCCCTCAAATGTCTACAACTGATGTTATGAGTCAAAACTCTTTCAATTTGGGAAATTCTAACAATGAAAAACAATCACCCTTAGATCAAAAAAAGACTGTTTCAAATTCAAATCTATCAACCATAAACAGAGAACTTGAAGAAAAATCCACTTTAAAATTTGCTCAAGAATTAAAACTTCCATATGTAAACATTGCTAAAACTCCTTTAAATTTAGATTTTTTAAAGGTAATAGATATTGAAGAAGCAAAAAAAAGTCGAATAATTCCTTTTTTTAAAGTAGGAAATAAATTACGAGTTGCACTAGATGATCCTAAAAGTAAATCAGCATTAAATGCTATTGAAAATCTTAAGAAAAAAGGCTTTGAAGTAATGATAAATATTGCATCAAAAAGCGGTATTTCCGAAGCAATAGATATTTATGATCAAAGTCAAAATTACAAAAAAATTGATTTAATAGATACAGTTGAGGAAGAAAAAATTCAAACTTACGAGAAAGAAATTGAAGACCTAACTTCACTTCCAGAGAGAATAAAAGGTTTGCCCGCAGAACAAGCTTTAAATCTTATCAATGTTTCAGCAATGAAAACAAAGGCTTCTGATATTCACTACGAGCCCGACAAAACTGCTGTTCGGGTTAGGTTTAGAATTGATGGAGTATTAAATGAAGTTTTTCGTCTTGATAACGACACATACTCAAATCTCTCAAATCAAATTAAATATGAGAGCAAAATGCGCTTAAATTTATTTACAGTTCCTCAAGATGGGCGTTATTCCTTTGAGTTTAACAAAAAAAGCATCGGTGTTCGTGTCTCTTCAATTCCAACACCTTATGGAGAGTCCTTTGTTTGTAGGTTTTTAATAGGGGGAGAAAAAAAATATGAATTTGCAGAATTGGGATTTCAAGGGCTTTCTTTAAAAAAACTAGAAAAATCCTCAAACATCTCACAGGGTATGATTTTATCAACAGGACCAACTGGCTCTGGTAAAACCACAACTTTGTATTCATTGATAAGTAAAATGAATTCGAAAGAAAGTAAAATTATTACACTTGAAGATCCTGTTGAGTATACAATCGAGGGCATTATACAAAGTCAAATAGATGAAAAAAATGGATATACTTTTGCAGGGGGGCTTAGAACGATTTTAAGACAAGATCCAGACATTATAATGCTTGGTGAGATTAGGGATTTAGACACCGCACAGGTGGCCTCTCAGGCCGCGTTAACAGGCCATGTGGTTCTTACCACTGTTCATACAAATAGTGCGATAGAAACGATTCCCAGACTTATAAACATGGGACTTCCTGCTTTTATGGTTGCACCTGCGTTAAACACAATTATTGCACAAAGATTAGTTAGAAAAGTATGCCCAAACTGCGTTAGTGAGAGAGAAATTACACTTTCTGAGAAAAAAGAATTTGAGTTTTTAATGAACAGTTTAAGGATTATAAATAAGTCTGTTGCTATTGAAACACCACAAAAAGTACCTAAAATAAACGGTTGTGATAAGTGTAGTCATACTGGATATATGGGAAGATTAGTGATTGCTGAGGTAATAACGGTAAATTCTGAAATGAAAGACTTAATTTTAAACAAAGCTTCTTCAATTAAGATGATAATGGTTGCAAGAAAAGAAGGCATGATAACACTAAGAGAAGATGGCTTTTTAAAAGTTGCACAAGGTCTAACAACTCTTGAAGAAGTATATAGAGTTACAAATATTGCAGGCTAAAAGGCTTAAAAATCAAAATATCCAAATAGTAAAAAAATTGCCCAAATTTTTATAAAAAAAGCTTAAAGTCGCAGAATATATTTAATTAAAAATTCATTAAAAAACTTAATTTGTAAAATTTTTAAAAAATAATGTTTTATCTAATCTATTCTTAAAATATATTACAAAATCAATTAAGCTTATGTTTTTCAGATTATTTTAAAAAAAAGCGTCTTAAAGCCTAATTATAGATACTTAAAAAAAATGCATTCACTATTTTTTATAAAATTTTCCAGTTTTTGCATAAACAATTCCTTTTATTTCAAGTAGAGAAATTATAGATAAAATATTTGAGGTATTTATTCCAGTTTTTTTACAAATTTCAGACAAAGAAAGCCCTCTGGTAAAAGATAAAGCACTATAAACTTCATTTTCAAAACCGTCTTCCAAAACAACAATTTCTTTTTTTGAAATATTTTTATTTTCTATATTTTTTTCATTAAAAAGAAAAGAGTTTTCACGAATATAGTCAATTACTTCTTTACCTGATGAAACTGGATAGGCACAACCTTTTTGTACAAGTTTTAAGCAACCAGCACTACCAGCTCTATCAATATCTCCAACAACACACAAACTCAATCTGTTTTGATTTACTGCATAATTCATCGTAATTAATGTCCCAGATTTTTCAGGCGCTTCAATTGCAATGCATGCATGGGATAAACCGCTAATAATTCTGTTTCTTTGAGGAAAATGATATTTTTTAACTCCTTCAGCATTTTCATATTCAGAGATTAAAAGCCCATTTTTTGTGATTTCTTTTGCTAGATCTAAGTTGCTTCTAGGATAAATGTTGTTTATCCCACTACCAAGAACAGCAATTGTCGATAGGCCAAATTCAATAGCAGATTTATGAGCAATTGTGTCTATCCCTAAAGCAAGACCAGACACGATACAAATATCAGCAATCATTGCAATTTCCTCAATTATTTTTCTGCAACAATAAATTCCATAAGCAGTTGGATTTCTAGTCCCTACAAAAGCAATACAGGGTTTTTGTAGTTTAGAAATGTCCCCAGAAATGAATATTTGTGAAGGCTTGTCTTCAATTTCTTTAAGCATAAAAGGAAAGTTTTCTTCATTTGAATTTATTTTAATAATTTTCATACTAAAACCTTACACTATGAAGATTAAAAAAATGTTAAAAAAACTTAACAAATTATTAAAAAAAATAAACAATCAAAAACCAAAAAAGCTATCCATTATATGAAGCATTCCTTAGATCAAAAACCAACTCTCCCTTTTCAAGTTTTATTACCCTTTTTTTAGCATAATCTACGAGTTCTTTATCATGAGTTGAGAAAATAACAGTAGTGCCATTTTCATTGATTTTTAGTAATAATTTTAGAAGTTCCATCGCATTGTTTGGATCAAGATTTCCTGTCGCTTCATCAGCAATTAATATTGAAGGAGAATGAATTAACGCTCTTGCAATAGCCAGTCTTTGTTTTTCTCCGCCCGACAGTTCTTCAGGAAATTTATTTCGGTGCTTTTCAATTCCAACAATCTTCAAAACCTCCATCACCCTTAAATCAATTTCTTTTTTTAAATAACCAAAAATCTCAAGGGCAAAAGCCACATTTTCAAACACTGTCATTCTTTCAAGAAGCTTAAAATCTTGAAAAACAACACCAATCATACTTCTTAGCAAATGAATTTCATCTGCATCAAGTTTTGGCACATTATATCCATGAACCCAAATAGATCCAGAGTCAGGCTTTATCGCGCCAATTAAAGCAGAAATTAAAGTTGTTTTTCCAGACCCAGAAGGCCCTGTTATAGATAAAAATTCGCCTTCCTCAACTATAAAACTAAGATCTTTTACGACCTGAACTCCATTAAATGACTTATTTAAAGCATCTACTATTATCATATTTTTATTATATCATCTTAAGTATTTTTGGTGAACTTCTTTTAATTTTTTATCTGTAATGTGCGTATAAATTTGTGTAGTGGTAATAGAACTATGTCCCAGCATTTCCTGCACACTTCGTATATCTGCACCGTTAGCAAGAAGCTCCGTAGCAAAACTATGCCTTAAAGTATGCGGAGTAACTTTTTTTATTATACCAGCCTTCCTTGCGTATTTTGAAACAATATTTTCAACGGAAACTCTCGAAAGTCTCCGTTTTTCATCTTGAACTATATCTTTTTTAAAACCTTTACCTAAATTTATAAATAACGGAAGGAAATTATCCTCTCTACTTTGCAAATATTTTTTTATAGCAGTTTTTGCTCTTTCTGAAAGAAACACAATTCTAGGCTTTTTACCTTTACCTCTTACCATAAATTCGCATCTATCGAGATCAACTTGATCTCGATTTAAATTTACAAGTTCACTAACTCGAAGTCCTGTAGAAAATAAAGTTTCAATAATTGCTGAATTTCTTGAGTTATTGTCGGACAGTACCGCATCAAATAGTCTTTCAAGCTCTTCTCGATTTAAAACTTCAACGCTTCTTTCGGGAATTTTAGCAAGTTCAATTTTTTCAGGGCTAATCGTTTTAATATCGTTTTTCATACAATATTTTAAAAAAGCACGCACAGCAATTAAGTGATAACTAATAGTTTTAACACTTAATTCTTTTCCATGAACACTTATTAAATCCTTTAAATATAGCCTAAAACTTTGAATATCATCATTGTTTATTTTGTCCATTTTTTTTTCCTCCCCTAAAAAGGCCAAAAATCGCCCTAAGTAATGACCATAGTTTTCACTTGTTTTAGAGGAAAGATTTTTTCCCACCCTTATATATTCTAAAAATTTTTGAACTGCTTTGGAAAGAGGCATTTTGTATTTTTATGAACAAAAAAAAATTAACATTATTTCTAAATATACACAAAATAATATTAAATTAATTCTTCCTCAATTTTATAAGTTTCTTTTTTTAATCCGTTTATGAAGTTTATTTTAACATTATATTCAGTTTTGTCTGAGTTGTTTTTTGTACTTTCACGAACCAAATCTCTTAATTCATTTAATTTACTTGATATATAAACAATCATTGGTTTAAGTTGTGATTCAAAAAAATCTCTTTCATCAGGCGTAAGGTCTTTTACAATCTCAGAGCCATATTTCGACATTCTGTTTAAAATTTCCGTCAACGCTTTCCCAGTTTCTGGATCAGGAATTCGAAGTGTTTCAACATAAAATGGAGCAAGTGTATCAAGCACAGTTTTTGCAACAGGAGAGAGATTAGTATTTGATTTATCAGACATATACAATATATAGTTATTGACGAAATAATATTTAATATCATATTATTTTAACACAAATTATATAAATTCTCAAGAATGATTTGTCCAAAATGTCATAAAAACTCTACAAGAGTCTTAGATTCAAGAGAAACTGAGGGCCATAGAGCCATAAGAAGAAGAAGAGAATGTGAAGTTTGTTTACATCGCTTTACTACATTTGAAAGAGCTGATGTAGCAGGTTTTATAGTTGTAAAAAAAGATGGATCAAGGGAAAGTTATGACAGACAAAAGATAATAAACGGAATTTGGAAATCATGTGAAAAAAGAAAAATTACTCAAAATCAAGTTCAAAACTTGGTGAACGATCTTGAGGAAGCTTGGATAAAAATTGGTAAAGAAATTGAGTCACAAATGATTGGAGAGGATGTAATGAATGCTTTAAAAGATTTAGACGAGGTTGCATATATTCGTTTTGCATCAGTATATAGACAATTTAAGGACATAGAAAGCTTTAGAAGAGCACTTTCAATGCTAGAAAAAGAGAGTTCAGAAGAAAAATAACTTGCTTACAAAAAAACCTACATCAAAAAAAATTAATCTAAAAAATTCTTCAAACTAATCTCGACAGTAAATAAAAAATTTTTAAAAGCTACAAACCCTTAAGTCAGTAAAAAAAAGATTTTCTAGACGAAAGAGCTTTTTTGTTATATAATAAGAAAACAAAAATAAAAATAAAACTATAAACCATGAATTTTAATAAAAAAATAATCGCATTACTTTCATTATTTTGTTTTTCAACAATTTTAATGCCAAATGCAAACGCACTATTAAATGAGTTGCCTCAAGATTTTAAAGAGAAAATCGCAAGAGAATTGCCTAAGGAAGGGGTTTCTGAGTTTTCAAAAATTACAGAGGAGTCTTTCTTAATCAAAGAAAATGAATTGAAAACAGTTTCCCAAGAGCAAGAAGATACTTTCAATCTTGAAAACCAAGAGATCCTAATGTTTTCAGCTAGTCCCTTGCTTGAGGTAAAAGAGCAAGCTCAAGATGAAAAAACACAAGCTTTTTCAAATAAGATCGAAGAAACTTCAGAAAAAATCCAAAGTACAAAATTAGTAAATTCCGAAACTTTGTCCGAGTCGAAGCCTTTATCTAAGGAAGACGATAAAGTTGATTTATCAATACAAGATGCATCTTTTTGCACAGATCAAAATTTTGAAAATGAAGTTTTGTCTGCAACAATAGTATCAGTTCGAAAAAAATTTAAAGTAGAACAAGGAGAAAAATACCGAATAAAAGTTTTCATAAAAAATACAGGCAACACTTCATGGTTTTCAAATAATGCCAATTGTAAAACCAACATAATGTATTTAGGACTAGATAGTCCAAGAGATAGAAATGCATCAATTTCAGATAATATTACAAACAGAGTTTCGATGGATCAGCTAAGAGTAGACCCAAATGAAATAGCCTCTTTCACTTTTTGGCAAGTCGCACCTCGAAAAAATGATTTAATAAAGGAATATTTTACACCTGTAATTGAAGGAAAAAAATGGCTTGATAAGTCAAGATTTTCGGTAGAAACATTGATTGGTACTTTAAATGATAATCCAAAAGAAATTCGTGAAAAACTGTCTTTTGCTGTAGAAACAGGTTCCGTACTTGATTTAGATCTAAATGCAGAAAGAAAAATTGTAGTCGATGTTTCAGATCAAGAAATGTATGTTTATTTAGGAGATAAAATAATTAGAACTTTTCGAGTTAGCACAGGGAAAAGATCTACACCAACTCCATACGGAGAAACAAAAATTACTTTAAAACAATGGGTTAGAGTGGGAGCCTCACCTCCACATTATATTATGCCTCGATTTATGATGTTTAGGGCTGGAGGATATGGAATTCATGCACTTCCAAGTCTCGGAAATGATAGAGGAAGATTTTGGACTGAAGCCAGAAGCCATATAGGAATTTCAGTAAGTCATGGATGTATCAGATTGTTACCAGAAGATGCAGATTTCTTATTTGAATTTACTCCAATTGGAACAACAGTAGTTGTAAGGCCATAAATTTGAAAATTTCAGCCTTTTTATACGGAAAAAAGCCATAAGGCCCGCCTTTATGCCCAAAAAAAGCCATAAAGCCCACCTTTACGCCCCAAAAAGCGTAATAAGCCTTCTTCTACAGCAAAATTAAAACCCAAACTTAAGGCAAAAGGTTCTTAAACTAAATTAAAAAAAGTCCATTGTTTTTTCACTCATCAGTAAATATACTCTCTGTTATGAGTGAAATATTAAAAGGATTAAACGAAAAACAGCTTGAAGCAGTTGTTCACAAAGATGGACCTCTTTTAGTTTTGGCTGGTGCTGGATCTGGAAAAACAAGAGCACTAACTCATCGAATTGCACATTTAATTGAAGAATATAAAATTTCACCATGGAATATTTTGGCAGTAACATTCACAAATAAAGCTGCAAATGAGATGAAAACAAGGATAGATCGACTTCTAAGAAATGAAGAAGAAAACGATTTTCTTAAAGCATTTGAAGGTCTTTTCAACATTGGTGAATATGAAAAAAATAATTCAAAAAAAATAAACATACCAGCAATTGGCACATTTCACTCAATATGTGTAAGAATACTTAGAAAAACTATACAAAATTTAGACTATGATAATTCATTCGCAATATATGACAGTTCAGATCAGCAAGTTGTTGTAAAAAGAGTTATGGAAAAATTAAGAATTGACAACAAAAAACTTAATCCAAAAGCTGTTTTAAATCACATTTCAAATGCAAAAAATCAGTTAATTACTCCACAACAATTTGAAACACTTTCTAGAGATTATTTTTCAAGTAGAGTCGCTGAAATTTACCCACATTATCAAGAAGAACTAAAGAAAAACAATGCTGTAGATTTTGATGATATTATTATGAAAACTGTTGAGCTTTTTCAAAAACACCCTGAAATTCTTTCATATTATCAAGAAAAGTTTAAATATATTTCTGTTGATGAGTACCAAGACACAAATCATGCTCAGTTTATTTTAATAAATCTTTTAGCTGAAAAATATAAAAATTTAATGGTAATAGGCGATACTGATCAAAGTATTTATGGTTGGAGAGGAGCAACTATTCAAAACATTTTAGAATTTGAAAAACATTATCAAGGCGCAAAAACAATTATTCTTGAGCAAAATTACAGGTCTACTCAGATGATTTTAGATGCTTCAAACGATATTATTAAGCAAAATACACAGAGAAAAGAAAAAAATTTATGGACTAATAAAGAGGGGGGAGAAAAAATAAAGCTCATAAACGCATCAGATGAAAGGCACGAAGCTGAAATTGTTGCTAGAGAAATTCAGGAATTATTAAGATCATCGGAATCACCAGATTATAAAGATTTCGCAGTATTATACAGAACCAATGCGCAGTCTCGTGTAATAGAAGAAACTTTTTTGAGGTTTGGCATACCTTATAAATTGATTGGAGGATTAAAATTTTATGAAAGAAAAGAGATTAAAGATATTTTGGCTTATTTAAGAGTAATTAAAAACCCAAATGATTCTGTTAGTTTGCTTAGAATTATAAATACACCATCACGAAAAATAGGTTCAAAAACTATAGAACAAATAAATTCTTTTGCAGAAATTCACAATATTTCGCTTTTCAAAGCTATGAAAATGGCAAGTGAAATACAGGGTATAAGAGGTGGAAAAACTGATCAGATAGAAAAATTCGTGGATTTAGTTGAAGGTTTTATTCGGGAAAATGCAGTTTCAAAAGCAAGTGAAATGATAAAAACAGTTTATAATGAGAGTGGATATAAAAGACTTTTGGACGATGGTTCTGTGGAAGGTCAGTCAAGAATGGAAAATATTGAAGAACTTTTATCTGTATCAAGCAAATACGATAAAGTAGAAGATGGGGTTTCTCTTGAAATATTTCTTGAAGAAGTAAGTTTGATTGCAGATATTGATAATTATGAAGCAGGAGATAACGCCACAACGCTTATGACAGTACATTCGGCAAAAGGGCTTGAGTTCCCTGTAGTATTTTTATTAGGTCTTGAAGAAGGCTTGTGTCCTCATTCAAACAGTCTTCTTGATTCAAGCCAGCTTGAAGAAGAAAGAAGGCTTTTATATGTTGCTATAACAAGAGCGATGGAAAAACTATATTTGTTGAATGCTAAATCCAGAATGATTTTTGGAGAAATAAAATCAACTAGTCCTTCAAGATTTTTAGAGGATTTAAGCTCAGATTATATTGAGGGAGCAGAAGATATTGAAGATCAAATTAAAGAAACATATTCAATTTTATCAAGTCCATTTTTTTCACAAAATTCATATTCAACAACATCAAGAAGATCCCATCAAGAAGTTAAAAAAACTATTCCTGTGGAAGACGAAACAGGCACAGTAGAGGAATTTGAAATAGGTGATAAAGTATCGCATACAATATTTGGTAAGGGTATAGTAATAGACATAAAAGGAGGAGTGATTAAAATCGCTTTTTCTGATATAAAAGTAGGCGTTAAAACGCTTGCAATATCGATAGCACCATTAAAAAAACAATAAAATTATGTATAGAAGAAAAGAAAGTTCAAAAATTAAATTTTTTTATTTAGCAATAATCTTTTTTATTATAGGTTTTGTTGCAAATAATTATATAAGTACAGGCTTGTTATTTCCCGAGAAAAAACCAAAAATTCCAGGAGCAGTTCTCACTCAAAATCCGGAAAAAGTTTCATTAAATTTGTTTTGGGAAGTATGGAACGAAGTAGAAAAAAATTATTTAATAGAAGAAAACATTGATTATGAGAAAATGATTTATGGTGCAATTAGAGGCATGGTTAATTCATTGGGTGATCCATATACGGTTTTTATGGATCCTATTGAGAGCAAAGAATTTCTTGAATCGCTAGATGGCACACTAGAAGGCATAGGCGCAGAACTCACAGTCGAAGATGGAAATTTAAAAATTGTGACTCCTTTAAAAAATTCACCAGCAGAAAAGGCAGGATTAAAACCAAATGATATTATTTTCAAAATAAATGAAGATTTTGCAAACGATTTCACTCTTTTTGAAGCAATTACAAAAATTAGAGGTCCTAAAGGTTCAACTGTTGAGCTTTCAATTTTAAGAACAGGGCTTTCTGATCCAATAATCATTGAAATTACTAGAGATTCAATTGTTTTAGATTCAGTAACTTTTGAAAAACTTGAAGAAGAAATCTATTACATAAGCATAAATCAATTTAGCGACACAACTTATCAAGATTTTCTAAAAATTATTAGCACCAATGATTTAGTTGTTAAAAAGCCAAAAGGTTTGATTATCGATCTTCGTTATAATGGAGGAGGATATTTGAGTTCGGCCGTTAATCTTTTATCGATTTTCCTACCAGACAAAACAGAAGCTGTAATTATCAGACAAAAGGATAAAAATGATGAAGTATTATACACAAGAGGGCTACCAAAACTATCTGATATTCCTCTAGTAGTCTTGTTAAATGAAGGATCTGCTTCTGCATCAGAAATTATGGCAGGAGCGCTTAGGGATTATGAAAAAGCAATAATAATGGGGGTTAAAAGTTTTGGAAAAGGCACTGTTCAAGAAGTAGAACACTTTAGAGATTTATCATCAATTCGTCTTACAATCGCAAAATGGCTTACTCCAAAAGGAACAGACATAAACGAAACAGGACTTTTCCCAGACATAGAGGTTGAAATAAAAGAAGAAGATTATGAAAATAAATTTGATAGGCAAAAGGACGAAGCTTTAAAGTACTTGAAAAACATAAATACAAGATAAAAAATTTTTAGATTTTTGAGTAGCTTTACTCGAATTTTCTTAAAATTTTATCATGTTATCACGCATAAAAAAATCGTGTCCACTTTTTGGGGTACACATCACTGGCGGAGAGAGGGGGATTTGAACCCCCGCGCCGGGATAACCCGACCTACAGGATTAGCAATCCCGCCCCTTCAGCCTCTTGGGTATCTCTCCACGTAAAAAAACTATAAGAAATATCTGAATTAAAGTCTAGTTAAATTTTGAAAAATTTTGTAATATCCAAATATAATTAAAAACCACTTATTATGAAAAAGTTATTTTTTATACCATTTATCTTTTTATCTTCTTGTTTAATCGACGGTTCATCTACAGAATTAAATTATAATATTTTAAACATTACAGAAAAAAACGACCACCTTGAGCTTGAAATATTATTAAATCGTCCAGATTTAAACTTAAAACAACCGTCAGCTTCTTTATCAAGTACAGTCTTGCAAGAAGAGTTGAAAGTTGAAAAACTACTTTTAAATGATGAAATTTGCGAGATTGATAGAATTCCTCATCTTTGTAAAGTTGAGAAAGAAAAATCTGAAGCAAAACTTGTCGCAACATTTAAAGATATTAGCTTGGAAAAAAAAATTATAATTCCAAAAATTGATTTTTCGCTAGAAATACCAGAAATTATAAGTCCTACACAAGAAAGCGTAGATAAAACAATTTTAGAGTTTAACGAGGTTTATGCTGATCAATACTTCATAGCACTAAACACTTGTTATAGCGATATTGATTGTATTAAAGCCGTATATTCACTGGAAAAAGAAAATTCTAAATGGGAGATAATTCCAGAAAATGAAATCGCTTATTATGCTGAAATAGATCACTTTGAAGATGTTTTTAGAGTACAATTCAACATTGACCAGTCAAATTTTCAAAAAATTGAATATGAAGTTTTAGCAAAGAAAAGTTGGTTTGTTTCGCCATTAAGAACATTTTTTGCAGAAAAACACGCAAAAGTTTTATTTGAATTTTGAAACGAAAAATAAAACTGGAGAAACAAAAATATAAGAAACAAGCATAAAAGTAAGAATAACTAGAGAACTTTGAGGATTTAAAGTATTTATAGAAAAAAGAAGAGTTATTTCATAACTTCTAATAATTGAAGCCCCACTAAAAGAAATTTTTTCTGCTTTGTTTTTCGAAATAAAATAAGCAAAAAAAATGTTTATCAAGTTAAATAAAACTGCATATATCAATATATCAAGAGATAGTCTTAGGTTTTCCAAAGAAGAAACCATCGAATAAATAAATACCAAAAACAATATTAGAGAAAAATAACTACCATGTTTTTCAATATATTCTCCATACGGACTTAAATTAAAAAGTCCTGCAAAAAATACAGGTAAAAGCAAAAACATTGCCATGTCAGTAATACTATTTATGAAAGAATAATCTGTATTAAAGAGCGAAATAATAAAATATGAAAAAACACTTGTGATTATGCTTAGTAGCAAAAATCTAGATTTATCTCCATTAAAAACATTGGCAAATAATATTCCAATAAACGAAATTCCAGTTGTTGTAGCTAAAAGTAGTCCTAAAAAAACATCTTTATCCAAAAAATCTTTATAAATTATTATTAGTGAAGCAAAAATGCCATTAAGAACTAAAACACTTAAAATAAGGCTTAAAGGCTTTTTAACAATAGACACAAAATCTTTTGAAGAAATTCCAAGTAAATTGAAAAACAAAATACCCATAAGAAAAATACTTTCTTTTTCATGGAAAATATATCCAAATTGAGGAACTACTAAGCCCAAAACGACAGTGGCCAAACAAAGAAGCCAAATATAATTC
>Ga0334885_1000789_pt1 | contig 48978 bp, 38 predicted proteins | sample GraSluR1_MG_8_FD_207233 | JGI IMG/M metagenome (GOLD analysis project Ga0334885, IMG submission 207233) | Sludge microbial communities from methane-producing bioreactor in Wageningen University, Netherlands - Granular Sludge_31_05-R1 | ecosystem: Engineered > Bioreactor > Anaerobic >...
ATATATCCTACCGAAAGGCTGGAATTAATCGGAAGTATAGAAGAGTCGTATCTCTTCGTCAAGATGAAGTGTACAATTTTTTGGAAAAAGTCAAAATTAAGCCGGGCACTTGGAGCCCGGCTTGTAGAAATCAGTCCTCAATAGCTATAAAGGCATCAAAGTCCTTGTACACCGATTCGTCAGGGTGTTTTTCGAGGAGGCTGAAAACAACCATGCAGATAGATGCAATGATGAATCCTGGAAGCAGCTCGTAGACTGCGAAGATCCCTGTAGAGAGTTGCTTCCAGATGATAACGGTCAAAAGGCCTCCAATCATGGCCGCCACTGCTCCGTTTCTGCTTGAGCGTCTCCAAAAGAGCGCTGCTATGATGACAGGGCCGAAGGTTGCACCAAAGCCTGCCCAAGCGTAGCTTACAATATCAAAAATTGATGAAGTGGGGTCCATCGCAAGAAATATTGCAATGATGGTGATGACCACAACCGTCAAACGACTGACGAGCAAGGTTTCCTTGTCTGAGGCATTTTTTCTAATCAGGGCTTTGTAGACATCCTTGCTGAATGCAGAAGAGGCAACCAACAACTGGCTGTCTGAGGTGCTCATGCTGGCTGCCAATATGGCACAGAGGAAAAATCCTGCAATGAAGGTAGGGAATATCTTTTGCATGCTGGCAATGAAAACGGCCTCTGATGCGCTTTGTGTTTCATACGCCAGAGGGAGGAGGAAAAGCTTTCCAACAACACCGACCAACAGCGCAGCGGCCATGGCAATCGTCACCCAGGTCATTGCAATCCGTCGACTGGTCTTCACTTCGCTGTTACTGCGTATGGACATGAATCTGATCAGGATGTGGGGCATGCCAAAGTAGCCTAAACCCCAGGCCAGTGCACTGACAATCTGTAAAAATCCATAGGTTGTTCCCGGGGGTGTTTTGAAAGGATTTATGAAATGCTCACCGAATGCAGCCAGCTCGTTGAAGGTATGAGTCGGGCCTCCCAAGGCAAAGAGTGCGATCAAACCAGTGGCCACCAAGGCGATGAACATCAAGCTGCCTTGTAGGAAATCGGTGGCAACGACCGCGAGATAGCCTCCTAGGAGCGTATACCCAAGTATCACGACCACCCCTAAAAACAAGGCAATGTAGTAATTCATGCCAAAGACTGCGGTGAAGAGTTTTGCGGACGCCAAGAATCCACTTGCCGTATAGACGATGAAGAAAAGCAAAATGATAATGCTGCTGATGGTCTGCAATACTTTTGATTTGTCATGGAACCGATTGGTCAAGAACTCAGGGATTGTGATGGAATCCTTTGCATGAATGGAGTACTTTCGCATTCTTTTTGCAACAAAAAGCCAGTTCAGATACGTTCCCGCCAAAAGCCCTACTGCCGTCCAAAAGGCTTCTTGTAAGCCGGTGAAATAGGCAAGGCCTGGAAGTCCCATCAAAAGCCATCCTGACATATCAGAGGCTTCTGCGCTCAATGCCGTAAACCAAGGGCCCACCGAGCGCCCTCCTAAAAAATAATCACTGGTTGATTTAGTTTTTCTGAAGGTGAAAAACCCGATGGTTAGCATCATGCCCAAGTACAGAGCAAAGGCAAGAGCGGTGATAAGCTGATAGCTGCTCATGAAAAATCTCTCCCATACTGAAACGTATGGGATTAGAATACCTTTTCAAAAAGCTGCAAGCAAGAGAACAAAGCATAAAAAATGCAAAATTTATGCATAATTATACATTAAACTACTCTCCGTATCGTATCCTTTGCCATCTGTCATTGTATAATTCCAAACCCAGGCCAAGATCGCTGATGTTGTCGGAATTCTGGAGATCTGCATCGGTGAAGAAAAATGTATCATTTTTCATGTATGTATGAGCTTTCGTATTGGTGGTGGGAGGGAACGAGAAGGTATCAAGGAAGAGAGCGTAGTTCTTGGGGTTGTGGATGAAATTTATGAACTGATGTGCTGCATCCTTGTTCTTGGCATCCTTGGGGATGACCATGTTGTCAATGTACATCATGCCGCCTTCAGGTGGTATGAAGAAGTCTATATCATCCCAGATTTGCTCGGGAATTTCTGCAAAGACATTTTCTGGATACGCATGAACTACTGAAAATTCTCCTCGGCTGAACGCTTTCCCAAATGACTCAGAATCAAATTTGACTAAATTGGGTTTCCATCTCTCGATTATCAGCTTAGTTGCTTCATCAAGTTCTGCTTCGTTGAGCGTATTTCCATTATATCCTAGATTTTTGAGTGCAGCTCCCATGACCTCCCGCATGTCATCCAGCATGGACATGCTGCCGGCCATCCGTTGGTCGGCAAAAATATCCCAGCTTCTTGCATAGTCATCTGGCACACGCTTGGTGTTTACTGCAATGCCGCTTGATCCCATGAAATAGGGAACGCTATAGGTGAAGTTTGGGTCATAGGTGGTTTTTTTTCGTACTACAGGGCTGACATGCTTGAGATTGGGGATTTTTCCATGATCAAGGGTGCTCAGAAGATCAAGGTTGATCATTATTTCTGTATAGTCGGAGGAGGGGAAGATGATATCATATCCACTGATGCCTCCGGCCATGACCTTAGCAAACATTTCCTCGTTGGACGCGAAATTATCTATGATCACATCGATGCCCGTTTCTTTTTCAAATGCTGCTACCAACTCATCAGGTGTGTAATACGTCCAATTATAAAGATAGAGTTTTTGGTTTGCTGCTTGTTTTTTTGTACACCCTGCACAAGTCAAAAGAATCAAGAAGAGCAATGAGAAGATACAGAAGCGGGCAACGTTGCGCATGGCGCACCTCCAATGATAATCTAGCCTCCAACCTTAGCTGCTTGCAGCCACAGTCTTGAGAAATTTCCTGAACGTGAAAGCAATGACCATGGTGCCTAAGATCATCACAAACGACAGCGCGTTGATCACAGGAGACACTCCGTAGCGAATCATTGAGTACACGTACAAGGGAAGGGTACCCGATCCAGGACCGGATACGAAAAAGGTGATAACAAAGTCTTCCAATGACATGGTGATACACATTAAAAACCCTGAAAGCACTGCAGGTATGATGGACGGTATAATGACTTTCGTCAAGGTTTGCCTCTCATTCGCGCCAAGGTCGCGAGCTGCTTCCACTGTGGAATAGTCAAACTCATCCAACCTAGCTGATACCATCATGAAGACGAAGGGCAGGTTGAACGTGGTATGGGCGACGAAAATGGTAAACATGCCCAGCCTGATTCTCACTGCAGAGAAAAAGATGAGCATGGAGATACCGATGATTACTTCCGGTAGTACCATGGGCAGATAGCTTACAGTGGTTATATAGCTCCTTCCTCGGAATCGATACCATTTGATACCTACAGCGGCCAATGAGCCAATGGCTGTTGCCGTGATAGAGCTTGAAAGGGCGATGATGAGACTGTTCTTAAACGCCGTCCAAAGGGAAGGGCTGTTGAAAATCAGTTGTTCATACCAGATCAGCGAAGCGCCTTCCCACCTCATTCCTCTGGTAGAATTGAAAGAGAAGAAGACTACTACAAAGAGGGGTATGAAGAGAAATACTATGACCAAGGCAAGCATGATGTATGAAAAAGAGAAGCTCGTTTTTCTTGAATATGTGTGGTAGTTCATGCTTTACCTCTGTGAGTGTGGTGGCTCTTAATGTTATGCTCCAAGGTTTGCTGGGTCGTTTTCTTCTGCAGGTGTTGTTCCCTTTTTCCGTTGTAGAGCATCCAGAAGACGCCGACAAGTGAAATGAGGGTAAGAACCATGGAGAACGCAGAGGCAAGCGGCCAGTTTCTGGTCTTGGAAACCTGGTCAACGATGATGTTTCCTATCATGGTCGAATCCTTGCCACCGACAAGCAGGGGTACTGCATATGCACCGAAGATTGGGATGAAGGTAAAAATGAACGCAGTGCTCAAGCCGCTTCTTATGTTTGGGAACATGACTTTTACTATTGCTTCAAGCTTGGTGGCGCCCAAATCATGAGCTGCATCAAGCAAGGAGAAGTCAAATTTGTCTATCGTGGTGAACAACGGCAGTATGGCAAATGGCAGATACATGTAGATCAATACCAAAACTACAGCACCATTGTTGTAGATGAGCTTGAGTCCTTGGTTGATGATTCCCATACGGATGAGCAAGTTGTTGATGAAGCCTTCTGTTGAGAGGATTGAGATCCACGCGTATACTCTGATCAGGGAGTTGGTCCAAAAAGGAATGATGATCAAAAAGAGTAAAAACGTCTGGTGTTTACTCTTGGCCATGGCGTAACCGCAAGGTATTGCAAGAAATATGCAAATAAAGGTGGAGAGTATGCTGATCCAGAGTGTTCTCAAGACTACTTTGCCAAAACTCGGGTTGAACATCTGTCTGTATGCAGTGAGACTGAACTCCCACTCCACCCCACCATAGAGGCCTCGTTTCAAGAAGCTGTAGAGAATGATTATTCCCAATGGTACGGTGAAGAAGAGCGTGAACCAAAGCCCCATAGGCCACCCATATACGGTGCCGAGGATGTGCTCACGCTCATGAGGTTTGAGAAATTTCTTCATCGTTCGGTGTCCTTCACAAGGTATCCATCACCTGCTGTCCAGCTGACATAGACCGTATCTTTCCACTCAATGTCCGGGCCATCTTCCAAGAAAGCCGTATGCTGCTTGAATACCTTGACCTGTGTTTCAGCTGCTGTTTCAAGCTTTACATAGAACTTTGACTGAAATCCTGAATATACCGGTTCATCGACGACGCCTTTGAATGTATTCAGTGTCTTGTTTGTACTTCTCGGGGGGTTCAATGAAATTCTTACTTTTTCCGGACGGACCGTAAAATCAAGGGATGATCCTACTTGCTGTGCCTCTGCGTCTGTTACATAAACTTTTTCCTTGAGGGCAGGAACATCCACACAGAGCATGTATTCATCCTCATAGGGCTCACAGGAGAGGACTGTTGCAGAGAAGATATTGGTCTCTCCGATGAACTGTGCTACAAACCTGGTGGCAGGTGCCTCATATATCTCATAGGGGCTGCCGATTTGAAGGATTTTACCTTTGTTCATAACGGCTATCCTATCGCTGACCGAAAGAGCCTCACTTTGGTCGTGGGTTACATATATAAAGGTAATTCCAACTTTATCATGGATTTGATCTAATTCTATAAGGAGGTTTTGCCTGAGCTTTGCATCAAGGGCGGAGAGCGGTTCATCCAATAAAAGAACACTGGGTTCATTGATCAGCGCCCGTGCAATCGCTACACGCTGTTTCTGTCCTCCACTGAGCATGGATGGCTTCTTGTACACATGTTCTTCAAGTTGTACAAGACGGACATACTCCTGCACCTTTGCATCTATGGTTTTTGCGTCTACACGTCTCAGCCGTAATGGAAAGGCGATATTCTCATAGACGGTAAGATGAGGAAAGAGAGCATAGGTCTGGAAAACCGTATTGGACTGACGCTTTTCAGGAGGTAAGGACAGTATGTCTTTGGCGTCGAAGGCAACACTTCCCGAATCAGGGTAGTCAAACCCTGCAATTATCCTCAGTAGGGTGGTTTTGCCACATCCTGAAGGCCCTAGCAGTGAAAAAAATTCACCTTTCTGGATTCCTACACTTACATCATCAAGTGCTTTGAAATCACCATAGGAACGGGAGACCCGCTTTACTGTTACTTCAACCCCTTTCAATCTTTTCCATTTCCTCCACTCGCTTCAGGCAAAAAATTTCCTAACTTGCACGCCGGAACCTTCACGATTCATTGCGAATATCGAACATTTGACCGGCTCTGTCAAGCAGTATGCCGATAAAACATGTAATAATTTTATAAAATAATATAAAATAAGAAATTGAAAGTGATTTAAAAGCTCTTGTCCACTTAAATTATCCCGTTAAAAAGTCTATACGAACAATCTCTTTGTTCGTTGGATCCTCTCGATATACAGCAGGCCCCTCCTCATCATAACCAAACCAAAGCAAACGAGTAAAACGCATAAGCGTACGCTCTTTTGGAATGTCGTAGACGCAACTGTAATCGAAAGGTTTTTGAGCTTTATGTCGTACGTCATATGATAACAAGCTCAGTGTCTCCTATCATGAATCATTAGAAACATTTCTCATGCCTCTATACAAAACAACCCGCTTCCAATGCTCTAAGCGTAAGGCAAGTTGTATCCAAGGTCAAGAATGTTCCATAAAAAGAGCTCTATGATTTTCTTGATTGCAAGTCATTATTTGTAAAATATTTGGCATAGTGCATTTCTTCTGGCGCAAGCCTATGTACAAATTTCAAAAAACAGGTATGGTAAAAGAAAAGGATTCCTTGATACCTATGAATAAAACCGATTTTGACTGCTGTATTATTCTCTCTAACTATTTATGGAACGGGAAAAGCAGAGATCAGGGACACAGCATCCATTATCTTGCCCATGAAATGAGTTCAAACCTGCAAAAACCGGTTTTTCTCATTAATCTGGTGCCCTTTGTCATGCTGAGACGCTATATTTCAGCTTTTAAGGTATTCATGCCAGGAATCCATACAAGCAGGGGCATTCCTCTGACGGTAATCAATGGGTGGGGACCGGACTGGAGAGATGCTGCGCATAATGGTGAAAAACTGCCGGTTAAGCGGTTGAGGAAGCTGATACTGAGGGCAGTGCATCAATCCGGCTTAGTGAAACCGTTGCTGATTTTTACTGAACCAACGACATTGCCCCTTGTAAAAGCTCTGAAAGACCAGTTTCTGCTTGATACTTCAAAGCAAGGTTGTGATATCAAAAAAGATACTTTCCCTATAATCTGGTTCTGCAGTGACAATTTTCCGGTGGGCGATCCTCGACGCGCAGGGACAATTCTCAAGGCTATTGATGAAATTGGTCAGACTGCTGATGCAATTTGCACAGTTTCCCCAACACTTGAGAAGGTATACCAGACGATGCTACCCACGCTACTGTTGAGAAATGCTGCCGACAGAAGGTTTTTTCAGCAAGTGAAAACGGATATGGCACAGTCTGGAAAAGACCCGCTGGGACAAGGAATCAGAAGGAAGCGAATCGTCTATATCGGAATGATGAACCAGAGAATCGATTACCCGGCCCTTGAGAAAGCTGTCAGGGAGCATCCGGAGCATTCTTTCGTTTTTATCGGTGAAGAGAGAATCAAGCCGGGAGACGATTATTATGATATGTATACACTCATAAAGAATTCAGAAAACACCTTTTTTACCGGGGTGAAAAACCGTCAGGAAGTTGCAGAAATTTTCTCTATCTGCGATATCGGAATTATCCCCTATGCAATGACTCCCTTCAATCTTTCCTGCGGCCCGCTGAAGCTCTACGAATATGCCGCCGCCGATCTCCCGACAATATCAACGTCTCTTCCCGCTGTGGAGCACAGTCGTTCTTATGCATATCTTGTTGATGATGGTGATATTTCCGCTGCAATTGAAAAGGTCGTTGCAGACTATGATTTCTACAAAGAACGAATTATTGCCTTCAGCAAAGAAAACACGTACAGTGACCGCGTTCAGGCCCTCTTTAATTACGTGAAAGACATTGTCGGCACTTGAAGACCTAAGAACCTCTGGCGCGAGATTGTGCACGGCAGCGTAATGAAAGAGCAATCCAATACAGTGACCATCAGAAAGTTGCGATACGAGACAGTCGTCTGAGTATTGACCTCATCCAACAAGAAAATGGTTTGAGCCAAAAAGATACCAGCTGATCAGCTGGTATCTTCAATTGTTTGGTTTGTTTTACGCCAAAGAGGTCTCGAACCTCTGACCTACTGCTTAGAAGGCAGTTGCTCTATCCAACTGAGCTATTGGCGCATGCAATACGAAACGTTGAAACCTTACAGTAATTTGAGAAAAAGGTAAAGATGCAAAACGACAATGGAGTAAAAATAACATTGTATAAAATATAATGTATAAAAATAGTATTTGATATTGCCTATTTAGAAAAAGCTGTGTATACTACTATTGCCTAGTAAAAAGCTAGGAGAAAGAAAAGCTATTTGGAGGTAGATATGTTTGAGCAAGTAGCATTGCAGTATGGATATTCAGAACTTGAACCTCATATCGATGAGCTCACCATGGTAACGCACTATACAAAGCACCATACAGCTTATACGAACAACCTTAACGCTGCTGTTGAAAAAGATTCGACTCTTGTTGGTCGTTCGATAGAAGATATATTGTCATCGCTTCAAGAAATTAAGGATCCTGCATTAAGAAGTGCTGTGAGAAACAACGGTGGAGGGTTTTTTAACCATAACCTGTATTTCTCGATCCTTTCACCAAATGCGAAGATTGAGCCCACTGGTTCCTTGCTTGCAAGAATCAATACAGATTTTGGAAGTGTGGATGCACTCAAAGAAGAATTAAGCAAGCAGGCCCTCTCAAGATTTGGTAGTGGTTGGGCTTTCTTGGTTGCTTCGAAAGACGGTTCTCTGAAAGTGGTAAATACTGCAAATCAGGATAATCCCATCATGGAAGATAAGAGCGTGGTGTCCCTTATTGGAATTGATGTCTGGGAGCATGCCTATTATTTGAAATACAAGAACCTTCGTGCAGAGTATGTAAAGGCTTTTTGGAATGTGCTTGACTGGTCAAAGGTTGAGCAACGGTTCAATGATCTCTTGTGACGTTTTCTCCTTGTGTTTTGCGTGTTGCCCCCTCTTTGATAGGATTGAAGAGGGGGCTTTTTCTGAGTAGGGCAGTATAGAAAAAGAACGGAAAATTACAAAAACAGGACGGAACAATGCAAATATAAGCACTCTAGAAAGCTTGATTTTTATCACGCATTGTTAGTATTATACTAATGTAATCGAAGAGGATATAAGAGGAAAAAGAGATGGATAAACAAGAAAGAATTAAAAAAGAAAACATCGAATACATTATAAATAACTCAGACATGTTCCGCGAGGAAGATAAAAATAGACTAACTTCACATATAGAAGGACATATGTACTTTCTAGGAAAGAATCTTAATATTAACCTGACTTGGGATGATGCAGCTTTTTCCTGGATGGAAAACATCTACCAGCCGTTGGCTCAAGTAATGGAAACCCTTCCTGCTCAATTAAGCTTCCCCCATCGTAGGAAAGCAGACTTGTTCTTTGAACTTTGTGATCATCTGTATTACATGAGTATCCAAAGGCAGAAAGAGGTTGATGTGTATGAAGCCGTTCTCGATTACAGTGTTCGCTTTGGCGAGCCTTTAGGAAAGTTCGTAGCAAAGGTCTTGTCGGCCCACAAAGCAGCTTGATAAGCGATTTCATATATGTAGAGAAAGAAAACGAGATGGTTAGTCCGTCTCGTTTTCTTTTTTGGGGAAATTCTAAGAACATAAAAAAGCAACCACATTGTGTATGGTTGCTTTTGATAAGAGTCGGGGCGAAAGGACTCGAACCTTCGATATCCTGCTCCCAAAGCAGGTGCCCTAGCCACTGGGCTACGCCCCGAAACTTTTTGGAGTATACGCACTTGAGCTTCAAAGCGTCAAGGGGTAGTATCACAAGTAATATGAAAAAAAGAGAATTTGCTCAGCAAATATATGATATTTTGGATAATTTGCTTCCCAAGGAGATTCGATTTCTCGAGCAGCGCGATCCGTTCAGGTTTTTGATAAGTGTCATTCTGTCGGCCCAGACGACTGATAAGATTGTCAATGTAGTGGTTCAAGAGCTTTTTTCCAAATACCCTGATAAGCAGGCCTTGGCTCAAGCGGATGTACAGGCTGTTGAAGAAATCATCTATCCTACTGGTTATTATAGAAACAAGGCAAAAAACATCGTTGCATGTGCAAAAGCCTTATTAGGAAGAACCCTTCCTGAAAGCATGGAAGAACTGGTTAAGCTCCCTGGGGTTGGACGAAAGACGGCGAACTGTGTGTTGGGTGAGGTTTATCACAAAAGTGCGATAATTGTAGATACCCACTTTGCAAGAGTTGTAACACGATTGCGTTTGGTAGATGACAAAGACCCCGAAAAAATTGAGAAAGCTGTTGCACGTCTGCTTGATGAAAGATATCACTATCGATTCTCAATGACTGCTAATCTTTTTGGCCGTACTGTCTGTCATGCAAAGAAGCCTAGTTGTGACGCTTGCCCGCTTGCATCTCTTTGCCCGAGTAAAGATGCTTTTCTGAAGAAACGTTCCAAGCAATCAACTCTCCCTCTCGTTTGATCGTGAGTATGGCAAGGCTGACATCTTTGATGAGAATATGAGGGATCTCCACTTCAAGCGCTTGCTCGCCAAGAAATATCCCGTCGTATCTGAAGCTGGTCTTCAGTTCTTCTCGCAACTGCTGTAAGGGGGAGCCTGATAGCGGTAAGTACAGGTGTCCTTGTGAAAAAACTGTGTGGTTTTCTGTAAGCATCGGGAGAGGGGGGCAAGAGACAAAAGGTGCCTTGTCGGTCGTTTGTGTCGAGCCGAGTATGATGCATGGCTCAAGAGCCAATAGGCTGTGGTGACCTTCTTTTGCGTACAAGTCTTTCCTCAGACAGGTAAGATTTCTCCTCAGTTCCTTTGCCAAGCGAAGGATGTAGTATGTTTCCATGACCAAAGCATACTGAAGAGAGTATGCCTCTACAAGGGAAAAAGTAAAAAGATGGGCCCTTTCTCTTTACACAAAAGCCGTTATCTGGTAATTTGGCTAAGGTTGAAGTTCTCTTCGCGATAGCCTTGTATAACTGCTCACGGGCAAAAGTTGCTCGTACAAGGATAGCCTTGACTTCGACAGGCCTATGGCGGCCAGAAAACGAATTATTTTGACAAGGTGGATATAGCTATGGCTCGTAGATGTGAGATTTGTGGAAAAGGAACGGTTGCCGGAAATAGTGTTCCGAGGAAAGGTCAAGCTAAAAAGAAAGGCGGTGTTGGCCAGCACATTGGCGTCACCACAAAGCGCGTATTCCGCCCCAATCTCGTGACGATCAAGACTATGATCAACGGAGCACCTCGCTCCATTAAGATTTGTACTCGTTGCTTGAGGAGCGGTAAGGTCGAAAAGCTCGTATAAGTGTTGCAGCGCTTATTCGATCTGGAGAGAGCCCATCATGGGCTCTTTTTGTATATATTGACTATATAAAAGTTTACTCAGTTGTTTATTATCTTGAACTTTGGAGGTGGTGTGATGAAGCGTTTACGAATACATGCAGTTGAGAGTAGCAACCTGATTACCCGGGAAGGCTGTGACACCCTCAAACGAATTCATGAAGCCTCCACCGAAGAGCATCAAGTCTATGTGCTTGCTCCCCTATGCGTCGCTCAGCTGCAGCTGAAAGATCTGCTCTGTTATGCAAAGAACCACGATGAACGACTTTGGGCGTTGCAGGAACAGCGGTTCGGCACGTGGGCCGCGTTGGTTGAACAGTTGTTGCCACTTTCAGCCCAAGAACAGGTGATGCAACGCATCAAGCAAGGGTTTTCAGATCTTGAAGACATCCTTCGCAGCATATGGTTAGTCCAGGAAATCAGTGAAGGCGTGATGCATTATGTATCAAAGGTGGGAGACAGCTGGGTAGCAGATCTTCTCTGCCATTATTTTACGCTCTCTTCCATACACTCGGAGATCGACGAATATTCAACCCTGCTTGCAAAACAACAAATCACCCATGAGGCTCTGTTTGTATACGGGAATTTTCCCCAAGCGTCTGAATCAGGTATGAGAGAGGGGTTGAGCGAATATGCGGCAGCTACGATTGCCTCACATTTCAAAGCCGACGGAGTGACTTTCTGGAATAATAATTCATTGCTCAGAAACGCTGACAGCAAGGAAGTTCCTTCAGCCTTGGTAATACGTTCACTTTCCTACTCTGAGGCTACAGAGCTCTCCTTTTTCGGAGCCCCTGTAATTCACCCTCACGCTCTTCTGCCTGCAATGAAAGAGTCTATTGATGTTGCTCTACGGTGTTGGCTGAATGAGCATGATCCAGGCACGATTGTAAGCAGCAAGAGCACAGATGCAGACAGCAGTAGAGTGAAAGGGTTCTCTATCATCCACGACATCGCCTTGATCAACGTAGAAGGTGCAGGCATGAGTGGGGTGATAGGCATAGCGAGCAGGCTTTTTACTGCCATGAGAAGTGCAGGAATTTCGGTGGTCTTGATCAGTCAAGCCTCAAGTGAGTACTCAATCTGTTTTGCCGTCCCTGAGAAGGAGATGGAAAAGGCGTGTGAAACTGCACGTAAGGAATTTTCTTTCGAGCTGGATACTCATTTGATTCAGAGCATCGAAGCTGAAGGTTCTTTGGCTATCCTCGCGGCAGTTGGCCAGCAGATGACCGGAAAAGCAGGGGTAGCGGGTAAGTTTTTCTCTTCTCTTGGACGAGCAGGCGTAAATGTCATTGCCATCGCACAGGGGTCGAGTGAAACCAACATAAGTGCCGTTATAAAAGGTCAGGATTCCAAGAAAGCGCTCCGGGCCTTGCATGCTCGCTTCTTCTTGTCAAAACAGGCTTTGTCTGTAGGGCTTCTCGGTCCAGGCAACATTGGAGGCACTCTGTTGTCGCAGCTGTCAAGTGAGGCGCTTCGTCTCAGAGAGCAGTTCGGTGTTGATATCCACCTAAGAGGAATCGCCAATTCAAAGAGAATGCTCCTTGACCAAGACGGAATTGACCTTGCAAGTTGGCAGTCACGATTTGAAGAAGAGTCGGTACCGGTTGATATGGACATCTTCACCCGTCATATTGGAGCGACGTACTTTCCACACTCCCTGATCATCGATTGTACCACCAGCAGTGCCTTGGCCCAGCAGTATGACAACTGGCTGGAAATGGGAATTCATGTTATTACACCGAACAAGAAGGCAGGAACAGCTCCCATGTCTTACTATAATCGGCTCTTCGACACGTGTCTTCGAACCGGACGTAGGTTCCTTTACGAGACCACTGTCGGGGCTGGCCTTCCTGTAATCGGAACCTTGAAAGACCTCGTGCAAACGGGAGATCGGGTACACCGTATTGAAGGAATTGTAAGCGGAACTCTTGCTTGGTTATTTGCTTCCTATAACGGAACGATACCTTTTAGTGCTTTAATTCGCCAAGCGAAAGAGATGGGGTATACTGAACCCGATCCACGTGATGACTTGTCAGGAACGGATGTAGGTAGGAAAACAGTAATCCTTGCAAGAGAGTTGGGTTTTGAAGTTGAAGTTGAAGATATTCCAATTGAAAGCTTGGTGCCGAAAAGCTTGGAGAATTGTTCCCTTGAACAGTTTATGGATCGATTGGAAGAGCTGGATGAAAGTATTGAGAGTGCTTATAATCAGGCCAAGGAAAGAGGTGAAAAACTACGGTATGTAGGGATGGTCACCGAGGATGGGTCATGCAAAGCTGTTCTTAGCAGTTTTGGCCCTGAACATCCTTTTGCACAGGCATCTGGTACTGATAATGTCATTTGTTTTACAACAGACAGATACCTTGAACAACCATTGGTGATCAAAGGACCTGGCGCAGGACGTGAGGTGACCGCTGGTGGTGTATTTTCTGATATACTGCGATTGGCAGCCTATCTTGGTGCCAGGATTTAGGAGGAGAAGAGATGCAATTTGTTTCAACCAGAGGAATGGCAAAAGCTGTAGGGGCTAGTGAGGCTATCATGCAGGGGTTGGCCCCTGATGGAGGACTGTACGTCCCTCAAGAGTTTCCTTCTGTGATGCATCTTCCTATTCATGAAATATCATCCTATCCTGAACTAGCGTATGAAGTACTGGCCCCTTTCTTTAAGGGAGACCTTTTAGAGGAAGAACTTCCCCAAATCTGTATCGATGCTTTTAATTTTCCTGTGCCTTTGGTAGAGCTCAGACCACAAGAGATGGTATTGGAGCTGTATCATGGCCCAACTGCTGCTTTCAAGGATTTTGGAGCACGTTTTCTTGCTGCAAGCATGGAAAGAATCCTTGCGAAACAAAGTCGGAAGCTTACGATTCTTGTGGCCACTAGCGGTGATACAGGAGGGGCTGTTGCAGCAGCGTTTGCACAAAGAGAGGGTATTGAGGTCAAGGTGCTTTTCCCAAAAGGCAGAGTTTCAAAACGCCAGCAGCAGCAACTCACTTGCTGGGGTGGCAATATCCAAGCCTACGAGGTGGACGGTAGCTTTGATGATTGTCAGAAGATGGTCAAGGACGCGTTCATGGACGAGAATATTTCCAATGAGTGGGGACTTTCCAGTGCAAACAGCATCAACCTCGGCAGACTCTTGCCGCAAAGCGTCTACTACGTGTACTCTTCGTTTCTCTTTCAAAGTTCAGTAGGACAGAAACCGACATTCATTATTCCAAGCGGCAACGTGGGAAACAGCTGTGGTGCGTACTGGGCTCATGCGATGGGTTCTCCCATCGAGCAGATCGCTCTTGCTTTGAACGCAAACAAGACGATTGTTGATTATTTGGATACGGGCGTGTATGAAAAACGACCTTCTATCGCAACCCTTGCCAACGCAATGGACGTCGGATCGCCGAGCAACATGGAACGTTTGTTCCATCTCTATCCCGATGTAGACTCAATGAGAAAGATGGTCTCTGCCTACTCAGTGGATGATCAGACGATCAAGAGGACCATCAAGGAAGTCTACGATGAGTCAGGCTACATTATCTGCCCGCATACGGCAACCGGTGAGCGGGTGAGAAGAGACCACTTCAAAGGTAAGCCCTCCATAGTAATATCAACCGCCCATCCAGCGAAGTTTGAAATGGTGGTTGAACCCTTGCTCAATTCGAGTGTTGAGGTTCCTCAAAACCTAAAAGACCTACTTGAAAAACCGACATCCTTTGTTGAGGTAGGTACGGATTATCATCAGCTGTTTGAGTAAGTGTGCTCTCTCAAGAAATCCACACTGTCTTGGGGATCAAGGCAGTGTGGATTATTTAATCAATGAATAATTGAAATGTATAAATTTTTATATTATTCATCATTATTGGGCATAGAATTTACTATTCCTATAATATATTTAATTAGTCCGCTGTTTTTCAACTCTTTTGTCGTTGTCCCATCGGTAATCGATAGTGAGAAGTAGGTATCTGCTTCATCAAATGATCCCCAAATGGCTGCGAACGCCTGCTCTAGCAAAGTATCGATCTGATCCATATCTTCGATTTCTTGTAGTGCTTTGAGAGCGGGTACGATATTTGACAATTTAGTACCAGCAATTGGCTTCATAGAGAATGAAATTACAATTCCTTTCCTGTAGGTTTCTGCTCCATCACTAATTGAATTGGTTGCGATACTTGCTTGTACAGATGCATAGACATCTCCATTAATCCAAAGAGGGTTGTTGGCGGTTGGTATTCGATACGAAATCTTATCTATTCCAGTGTCAATTAATAGTCCAACAGCTGTGTCTACATCATCGCTCAAAGACCTCAAGAAAGTTGATAATCCAAATCTGCCTTTCAAGAAGAATTCTGCCATTTCCTCTAAAGTAGGAGCGCTGGCTGCTGTCATTACAGTATCAAGAAGAGATAGCAGTTTGTTTGCAGACGCGGTCATCTCGAGATCGAAATGATCAAGGCTCATCTCTAGAAGAGTGCTGTCATCATCATCATTAATTATGTAGAGATTTTCATCTTCAATAGATAGTTTGAAGGTTGAAGAGATGCTGCGCTTAGTAGTGATAGAGGCATTTCCTTTCATTACCTCCTCAATTGATTGGATTGTGTTTCCAAAGGCCTGATTGAAAGTAGTCATTATAAATGTCATAAAATCAGGATCATCAAAATCAGGAAGATCAAAAACGTCTTCAGTTATTATCTGCAAATCATCAACGGATGCTTGCCTATACGAACGAATATTAGAAAGAAATAGCTCTGTCCATTTAGCATACAGTGTTGTATCACTATTTAATGTATCGGTATCGAAATTCCATGGAGAGGTCAATTCTGAATTTTTATACCATCCTGAAAAAGCGTAACCATCTTTGCTAGGATCAGCTGGTTTTGTTAGTTTAGATCCTTTTTCACCTACAACTTCGCGTACTAAGGAACCTCCTTGAGCATCAAAGGCGATTCTTACAGGATCATTAAGCCACTGCACATATAGAGTCATATCACCTGTGACTTTATCGGTTTCAAAATCCCATCTATAATTATATGATTGGTCCTTGTACCAACCACTAAAAATTTTAGTACCATTAGCTTGGGGTGTTGCTGGTTCTCCTAGAAGGGTATTATAATTTGCTTGAGTTGTAGATGTCCCTTGGGAACTTTTATAATCATAGGTTATTGTATAGGAATTGGGTGTCCATTTTGCCCAAAGTGTCATGTCAATGTTTACAGGATCAGAAAAATCCCAACAATCTGTACAAGTTTCATTTCTGTACCAACCTCCGAAAGTATAACCTTGTTTCGTTGGGTTATTGGGGATTCCTACATTAGTTCCTTTATTGATATTGCGAACATACAATATTTCATCAGATAAGAACGTTATAGTTACTGTTTCATTAACTTTTGGACCTGCAAGATCACATGATGCGAATATGAGAGATATAAGTAAGCAAATTGCAATTATTCTACTAAAATGAATCGGCTTTTTCATAGGTGTTTCCTTTTTTTAAAATAGTTTTTAATTTGAATTGTTTAGTGGTGGGATGGAAAAAATTCTTTTAAAATGGGGGAGGCCGATCTTTGTTTTGGTACCATGCGATTTTTATTATGATTAGATAATAAAAAAACGTAAGAACAATTGGTTCTTTTGTCTGCATCCACATCATTCTCTCCAAATAAGGAAGATAAAAATCTCTTAATTCAAGAAAGATGTACACTTCATTTGTGTGTTACAGGATCTAGAAGAGTAGAAGCTAATCTCAAGTTGCCTAGAATTATAGCAGATAGTTAATTCTATTAAAAGAAAAAAATCAGATATTTTTGAAGTAAAACTTTTTTAAATAATTGCTTTATAAAGAAAACCATACTATTTCGATGTACATTTATTTGACTGAGTATTGAAATTAAAAATAACCCCAAATCAGTACATATTCTGACTTGGGGTATGTGGAAATGAGGTGAACGTTGTGCTACTTGCGGAACACTCCCTTTACCGTCAGGGTTGCAGTGAGGGCGTCGTCGTTGTTGTCAAGCAAAGAATCATAGTAGCTGACGTCCAAGCTGGCTGATGTGCTGATCATTCCAATTCGTTTTTCCAGTGAGAAGGATCCAGCAATCTTCCAAGCATCTAAAGAAGTCTTGAAGGCTTGGTCAAGGCCGACAGTAATGCTGATTGTATCGAAGAACGTGTTCTTGATGGATAGTTTAGCGTCATATCCAAATGCTGTTACACTTCCATCCTCTGTACTCCATGCATGGTCGAATCCCAAGGAAATGGCATATCGAGAGACGTTGATCGATGAAGAAAGAGCGTAGGAGAATTCAAAGAAGGAGGTGTTTGCATCAGCGCCGTCGATTTTTACTCTCGTTACGTAAGAGTCTTTTGTTTTGGCTCCAAAGTTGGTAGTTACATTGCCGAACTTATACCTACCGCTTCTGTATCGCAACTCTCCTGTATGTATCAAACTGACGTCATTGCTAGAGGAGTCGAGAATAGCAGTCTTCTTTGCCGCATCTGTTTGCTTGTCTGCCAAGGTTACGGCGTTGCTGGTTTCTAAGAGGAACGTATAGTCGACGCTTACCAGCCCCAGTAAAGGATGTTGCGGTGTATCAACTCCACCTTGGATGGTATGGGAGATTTTAGAGATATCGTCAGCAGTTGGATCGGAAGCGGGGGCAAGGCTTGGTTTGATCAAGCCCACAATATCGTTGAACAAGATATCTGCGATATTGTTTTGATTATAGGAGTAGCCTCCACTGAAAACAAAATCCCCCAAACTTTTCTCGATGGCAGTGCCGAAAGTGAACTCGTCAGTTGCTACTGAAGAGCCAAGGCTCTTGTACGTAGCGTCAGTTTTTCTCACCCACGCATCGAGACCGAGATTTGGAACCTTGATGTCAACGCCGTAGCTGATTCCCCAAAGGTTCCGGTTTATGATTCCGCTGATCAACCCGTTGGTAGGAAGAAAGTAATTGAGTATTGGTAGAATGTTTTGCACCTTGTCAAGGTATCCTAGATAGGTGCTGAGATCGGGCCCCCCTTGTCCCTCTAAATCGTTTGCTAGTTGGTTGACATCCATTACGGTGGAGGCATCCCCGTTATACATGCTGAATGAGAATGAAGCATCCATGACAAAGTGCTTGTTGTTCAGGCCTGTACTCAAGCCAAGGACCATATTCTGTTCAGGTGGAATGGATCCAAGCTCATACAGGTCAGCGATGTTGGAAGTCGCCCCGCCTTTGAGCTCCTCATAAGATCCTTGCAAGGAGCTGATGAACGAAAGGTTGGTCTGCAAGTACCAAGCTGTTTTTGCTTTGACCCCGAGTTTGAATCCCAAGAAGTTTTGAGGCCATGCCACTTGATACAAGCCAAAGTCAGTCAGACCCTTGCTTACCTTGAACTCAAAGAAGGGGAGATCGATTGCCACTGCAGTACCTCGAATCCACATATCCCTCACGGTTTCTTTTTGGAAGCTGATTTGCTGATCACCAAACTGATAGGTAAGAGCCGGGCCGAAGATTGAGATCTTGAGCAGAAATTGGTTCTCGTTTTCGTACTCACGCGCTATTTCTCCTGTCCAATCAAATTCACTGGTAAAGTCAATCGGATTGTACAGATTGAGGAAGTTCTGTATGTCTGCTAGCAGTGTATTGGGATAAGCCTCTGTTATCTCCATGATCGGCAAGGAATCCTTCAACAAAGCAAGAGCCTCAACCGCTACAGGCCCCACCTTAAGAAGTGCATTACCTCCAAGTTCAAAGGAAAGCCTGTTCTGGTGGTCAAGATCAGTAAGCACTGTTTTAATGTCTGCAGTGCTGTTTGACTTTCCCATTCCCAGAATATACTCAAGTTCTATACCCGCACGATAGGAGGCGTCAGCGATAAAGAAGGGAGCTTTCTCTGATGTTACCGCAAACGTAAATGTCTCTGTTGAAGCATTCTCGTAGCGGTCACTCATCTCGATGGTAATCACTGCTTCTTGTACTGTTCCTGGATTTATAAGAAATGAAAGATACTGACCGAAGACACCACTTCTTGTAATAGGTTGGCCATCCATGGTGATGGAAAAGCTTGTCAGTGCACTCTCGTCCTCAACAGCAAACACAACCAACTGCTCCTTTTGCGGAACCAAAGAGAAGGCAGATGGTGAAAGAAGAGAGAGCCTAGGGGGTGTTGTGTCTTGGATCAACCTTGCCTTTCTCGTACCTATTTGAGGATCTCGGAAGTATGTTCCATCCGTATTCTGCATCACCGTAAAGTAGGAGAGCTCCTCTTCGATAAGGTAGGTATAAGGAATCCTGGCAACCCAGCTGTCTCTTTCCTGCACAAATTCACTGTACAAGGGGTCACGTCTTCCCTTTTGATAGAAGAAAAAGCGAGCTTCCCTGATTGTCCCCTCACTCGCTTTGGGAGTGAGGATGACCTCAAGATTCTCATATGCAGGAACTTCGTTTGGTACATTGACCTCCAAGGCAAACAGCGAGGAGAGGGCCAATATCAAAATGATAACGACATTTATAACTTTAAACTTCATGGCTTTCCTCCTTACCATCCGAATCCGCCGCCGAATCCGCCAGGAGCGCTGCTGAATCCACCATCATAACCGCCAAGGAAGTCATTCAAATAATTTCCAAGTTCAGGATCAGGAGGAACACCTCCCTTCCCTGGCCCGAACGGATCTGGAAAGTCTGACGGCATGAACATGTCAATCGGTTCTCCCATGTCAAAATAATCAGAAGGCGATTCAGGTGATTCACCGTCATCATCATTGTCGATATTTCTCTGTCCTATGTTATCAAGTTCGAGAAATGAGTCGAAAACTGAGGAACTTGGACTTTGCTGCTCATCAACCCCGTTTATCCTCACCGCCTGTAACGTTGAACCAACAGTCCCGTCCTTTCCTACCGCCATGACAGTGATGATATGCTCACCCAGACTAAGCGAGGAGAGATTGCCAAAGGAGAGTTTGCCCCCTGTAGCAAGTTGTCCATCCAGGTGAGAACTCCACGTAATTGCTGTGTCAAGCAAGGCCGCTCCATCACGATCTTTTGCCGTTGCAGAGAGTGTGACGTCTGCTCCCCGCTGTATGATCAGCTGCGGTTGATCTGTATCCAGTTTGACAGAGACCTTATCCAAAACAGAGATGAGCACAGTATTGGAAGCCTGCAAAGAGTCTCCGGCATAGGCTTGTACCGTTACAGAACGATTGCCTGCCTGGAGATTTGCTTTTTTAAGACTCAAAATCATACCACTGGCAACCGCAGTATCCCCTGAAAGGTCAGTTTTCCAAAGTACCTTGTCTACAGTATCCAAAGATGCAAGTGTAGCTGAGATCAAGACGTCTTCACCCATCAAGTCGAAGACCTCAGGAACCTTGTCCACAAAGATTCCTGTTCTTACCTTGTAAAGATTCAAGTTTGTGGAAGTGCTTCTTTGAATCCCATTTTCACCTGCACGAACCTGTACTTCATAGACTCCCTCATTTTGGAACAGGCTCGCATCCAGTACCGTGCTTGCAAGTTTGCCGTTTTCTGCAAATTCCCATACAGTAGGAACAGTTGTATTGTTGACAGTCAATGAGAGCGACGGGTTGGAAAATCCTGTAAGTGCTGTTTGCAAGAGAACCGCTGACCCTACTCTGAGAATTGAATCCCTGAGAGGCTGCACTATCTGAAGCGTAGCATCACTGGTGAATGTTATGGGGAAGTCCCGTCTCAGTATTTCCACTGCCTCAGAGGAATTTGCTGTTATATCGCTGATGATCATCGAAACAACAGCTTCTTTTCTCAACAGTTGTGTCAGTTCAGCATAGGAGAGGAATATTTGTCTGCCTTTTTTCTCCAAGCCCCTATCCTGTTGTACAATCCTCCACGTTACTTGCGGGGAAACTCCGCCGGTGAGTGTTACAGAAAGTGGCATGGGTGAAGAGCCCTCACTAATCAAGTAGGTTGGCAATCCGTTGTTCACAGTTGTTTCTGTTACCTCGATCGGAGCATAGAACCGAACTGCAGTAGAGCTGCGAGCGCTGAGCTGTTGACCATCAACAGCTTCAGCAATTATCGTACGGCTTCCTGGCGTTTTTGGAATAAAGATAGCAGGATTCCCTTCAGCCAAGACGGTTTGATTCTCATCAAGCCAACGCACTTTGACCAACGAAGGCTGTTCATCAACAATACTGGCAGCAAGCACCAAAGGAGCTTCAACACTGTACGCTCTATTTGCTGTCAGGCTTGTGATGGAAACTTCTGGACGAGCGTTGACAGTAAATGTGAGCTCAGCCTTGTCGCTGACCTGTTCGTGCTTATAAATCGCCGTAAGCGTATAGCTCCCGCCACGTTCTGGAGCTGCCAATGTTCTAATATCATCTACAACAGAACCGTTGAGGAACCATGTGACCGACGCACCATTAGCAGAAGCGGGGATGCCCAAAAGCTTAGGCTGCAAGGAAGTTCCTGCATTGACCATGCTTCCATGAGGCCAATGGATGTTCAGTGTCAACGGTTCATTCTTGATCTCAATCGTAAAGCGTCTTCGAGCACGTTCACGGTTGTTTCCATCTACAAAAGTAGCAGTTATTTCTACTTTTCCCGTACCCTTGGCAGTAAATACTGCTTCTCTGCTTGTGAACGTTTCTCTTGGGAGAGCACTCTGTTCAAGATATTGCACCGACCAGTTGTAGGTGCCAGCTTCGTCTGAAGCAAGAGAGGCAAGCAGTGGAATCTCAAACCCCTTAAAATACGTGGTCTCTTGTTTTGGAGAGAGGACAGTGAGATTCAAATTGGATTCAACTACCTTGAATGTAGAGCGTGCAACGGTAGCTTCTCCTAGAGAGTCAACGGTCCGTGCAGTAAGGGTATGCGTTCCCACATCGTCACGTACCAGCATTCTAGGTACCCCTGGACTAAGAGGAATACCATCCAAGCTGTAGGTGATCAAGGGATTTTCCTTCTTGTCCTCTGCGTCGAAAGCTGTTGCTGTCCAAGCAAGATTCTCAGTTGTGTATTGCACAGCCGGGACGGTTAAGTTGAGTGTAGGAGGAAGGTTTTGCTTGAGGTTTACCGTAACCAGTTGTTGCTTGCTTCTATTGAATGCTGTCGTCTCAAGAGTCAACTTGACGGTACCGGTTAAGCCTTGTGGATCAAAAGAGGTATCAGCTCCAACTGCAACGACCTTATCACCAATGCTCCAGACAAATGTTGCACCCCCTTCTCCCGTTGCTAAGAGAGGTATCGACCGACCTTGTGCATAGGTGATCGTCTGCCCGTTCAGAGGAGCACCGATCGTCGGTGTTGCAATATCACGAACTACAACAGTACGCTCTGTTGTGGCCCTTACCATATTGTTGTGGGAGTACCTCGCCGCAATGGAGTACGTACCGGATCGTTCAGCGGTAAATTGGAAGGAGAGTCCGCCGGTTTGTACACTCTGCCCATTTACCAGCCACGTGATGTGACGCTGAGCATCGGAGAGATTGATGGAAGATCCGGTAACCTTATCGACTCCTACAAGACAGGTTATCGTATTGCCTATCAGCGTTTCTACAGAGGCAGAAGGTTGTACGAGGTTCAGTTGGAAGTCGCTCTGTACCTCAATTTGCACCTGTGTACTGACTGTATTGCCTAGGTCATCTTGTGCACTGGCGCTGATGGTATGTCGACCTGGAGTGAGTTTTCCTAGCGAGCCTGTCAAGAAATTACTATTGGCAATGACTCGATTGTCCACTCTCCAGGTAACCAAACGTTCTTTTCCTGTAAGCACGTTCAATGAACCTATGACGTTGGTGTCAGGAGAAATCCGGTCTCCATCTCTTGGACTGTTGATTGCAATCGAGAGAGGTTTGAAGACAGTAATGGTCTTCTCTACTGTTCTGCTGTTGCCGAAGACATCGGTGGAACGTACTGCAATATTGTGATTACCTGCAGCAAGATTCTGTACTGTAATGGTTCTCGAAACAGGTCTTCGCTCTTCCTTAAGGAGCCGACCGTTGATCAGATAGGACAAAGAAGCAATCAAGTCAGTACTGCTTTGAGCTGAAATGATCGCTTCGATCTCAAAGCTCTGGCCTTCCAGTACCTTGTCTGGGGCTTTTATGGAACTAACCTGTTGCAGCTCGGCAATCTGAATATCTCTACCGGTAATGCCTGAAGTGGTTGTGGGCAGGTAATCGCCTAAAGTCCCATCAACAAGGCGGACTGATGTAGCATACCCATCCAAATCTATACTGTGCGTCCCCTCGTTGAAGGTCACCGTCGATTGTGTGTATGGCCTCATGTCTACACGCCAGACAACCCGGTCGATGTCCCGACTCTCATACAGAAGCGGGATAGGTATGTTGGGAGCATACAGGTTGTTGAAGGCCAGATTGCTCGGCAGCGTGATACTGATGTATGGATCTATAATTCGAAGGCTATAGTTCTTATCTACCGTAATGCCGTTTCGTAGTCCCCTGACGGTCAGATTCACGGTTTTCTCTGAGGCAGAAGGAGTGTAGGTATAACTGGTTCCTTGGGCAACGACCGAACCGTTGATAAGCCAAGTAAACGTTTCATCTGCTGATGCGGATGCTGCCAGTGCATACCGTTGTCCTGCAATCAGACGATCGTTGTTGTTTATCGGAAAGACCTCAAACTTGGGAGGAGTCTTGTCTTCAACCCTAAACGTTACACTTGTTGCTGGAGTATTCCTCTCTTGGGCGCTGCCGGTTATGAAATAGGAACCAACAACCCTGAGCGTATATTGTCCTGCTCTCAAACCATTATAGTTGAACTGTTCACTAATCACAGTGTTATTGAGCGTCATGGTATAGGAGCTCAGGTCCTGGGCTTCTATGACCGGTTTGGGAACTTGCCCAAGAGCGAAGCTTGTACCGGCAACAGGGCTCTGTATGGTGACCTTCGGATCTATGATCCGCACAGTCCATTCTTGTTTTGCAGTCTGGTTGTAGACGTCCCGAACAGTAGCATGGACAGTATAAATTCCAGCAGTCCAGCTTTGGTGGCTGATGCTTGCAGCATCTACTTCCCTGATGATTTGATCACCGCTGAGAATTGTCCATTTTGTAGTTTGTAGAGGGTTTTCACTATTTGGTTGAACTGAAAACACAACAGGTGTCTGTGATACTTGTGTTACCAGGCTTGTGTTTGGAGAGAACGAGGTAATGGATGGTGCTTTATTGCTGTAAATGGTAACAGTTTGTTTTGGTGAAAGGCCTGTAAATGTCTGTGTTTGTTCATTACGGTTGGCAGCCGCCACTCTCCATCCTGCCTGAATGGAATAAGAACCGGACCTTTCGATGGTTTTATTCCAATTGGGTTCTTCACGGTCGTTGATGACCCAATATTGTTCATCAGCATCCACAACAGTAGCTGCAATAGGAATTGCTGTCGAGGCTAGGAACAGATTTGTTGAAGGCAAGGTCATAAAGACTGCCGGATTGACGAGATTGACTTGCACTGATTTGCTGTTCTTTATCCCGTCCTCATTGACCGCATGATGCGTTATGGTAAGGCGTTTCTTTGTTGTAGAGGTTGGGGCGGTATAGGTTTGTGTGCTCACACGCACCCCGTCGACTTCCCACCAACTTTCCTTGATGCCGGAAGTGCTTGACACCTCGGCTTTGAACCGATAGGGCTCGGAAGTTTTTAGAACCATGTTGTCTTGAGGGAATGTGATGTTGATTGCAGGGGGTTGCAAATCCTTCACATTGAAGGTGATTGTAGCAGAGTCCTTAGCGTACTCGCTTGGATTCCCTCCTTGATCGACTGTATTGTAGAACGCTCGAGCAAATAGGGAGTACGTACCTGTGCCTAGTGAGAGGAGAGCTACACTTGAGCTGCTATACTGTTGATTGTTGATCACATATACGATGCGCTGTGCATTCGGTGCAGAAATCACGGGAGTCAAGGTAGCGCTGAGAGCAAAAGTGGTATTTGCTTGGGGATAAGTAAGCGTTACCTGAGGATCGATGACCAAGACACGGGTGCTAGCAGAACTGGTTTTTTGATGGACATCGGTTACCGAAAGGGTGATGGTATATTCACCGGGAGTACGGGGTGTAAATACAGCAGAGGAGGCGTTATTGCCCATCGACCCTGATGCAGCACCCGAGTAAGTCCAGGAAACCTGTGATAATTGGTTGTCTGCCTCTACTAGTGAGCGAAGATTCAAGGAATTGCCTGCAATCATTTCTACGACACCGGTAGGTTGTGTTATTGAAACCAAGGGAGCCTCGCCAATGACGGTAACAGTCTGTGTTGTAGACTGCACTTCCTTTATATTTCCGTTCATATCTGCAACGCTGCTACCTTTTGCGAATACAGAGTACGTTCCGCTATCTTCGAACGTATAGGATTGGGTAGATCCTTCTCCGATACTCTGTCCATTTACAAACCACTCGATGCGATTGATGTCTCGAGTGTTGGCACTGTCCAAAGCAAAGCTTGTTGCAGTCGCTTTTGCTACAGTACGTGAAGCCCCTCCGCTGATGGCGATTGCCGGATCAAGCACGGTCAGATACAGAGTGTTTGAGTTCTTGCTCAAGTTGAAGCTATCAACAACGGTGAGATAGGCCATCAAAGAGTTGGACGCGTAGCGTCTGCTAGGGGTGTAGCTGACAGTAGTCCCCTGTCTGTTTTCGTTTCCGATTCTCCACGTGGCACTTTTCTGGGTTGCCTCATCACTGAAAGTCGGCGTACCGGAGAAATTATAGGCTTGTCCGGTGAGCAGAATTGCATTGTTCAACGGTGAGTCAAGAGCTATTGAAAGGTCGGTATGTGCCTTTGTGGTAAACGATTTTGTCAATCCGGTACTTGAAGAGAAGAATGGAGTACCGTCCTTGTTGATCGGCATGACATACCACGTGTATTGGGTGTTCGGAAGAAGAGCGTTTGTCGGGGTATAGCTGTTGGTGGTGGAGAACCCATGATAGTTTCCGTTGAGATAGATACGATACTCTTTTACCCACGATTCATAATCATTGGTAAAGTTCCAGCTGAACTCTGGACGATAAGCAGAGGATGTATCGATGGCGGTATTGAAGCGCGGGGTGGGGAATTTGACCGTTTGGGTATGTCGAGCAATTTCAAAACCGTTTGCATCAAAAAATTCGATTAGGAATGTATATTCTGCTCCGGCTCTGAAATTGATTGCTGAAACATCATAGCTGACGGCACCATCTACCGTATCGCCAGGATACCCTTTGATATCCGATCCGGGGGAAGCTACAACTCGGGCATGATTTTTGGTCAGTATATGTTTTAAATTTGGTCCTTCAATGGTGACTTTCGTGTAGGATTGTGAGTTGATTGCAGTGTTCGCATAGTACGGTATTTGAGGGACCCTGAAGGTAAGTATCGTATCGGTAACAGTTGGTGTCTGCAAAACGGAAAGAGCTCCTACCGTAACGACTGTGAAACTAACAGAAACAGTATCTCCTTTTTGGCCTTCCTCCTTATCAAAAGCCTTCAGAGAAAGAGTATAGATACCCTCTGGCATCCGTATATTCGGATTGGTGAAAAAATCCTCAGTAATCGAACTCAACTCTGTATTTGAAATGCCGAAGGCTGAGCGATAGGAGTCCGGTACACTTCCTCCTGTAACATTGCCGGCATAGGTGATGATATCTCTATTGGTGAATACAATCGATTCATTGGCAGTAAAGTCTCTTTCAAGATTGATGATGGCTTTCTCATCATCAGCGATGCCTTCACTATCTATTTCCAGCTCAAGTATAAGTTGCAGTGTGGCCGGTGCAGCATCATTTGTGATAGTCATCGAGACCATGGGGGTAGTAAGGATGTCTCCAAGTTTGAAATTGGCCTTCCTGACTGTGGTTATATCACTTGGTGGCTGAATTACCCTGCCACTAACCCTCTTAACCCGAGCAGAAAGAGGGCTTACAACCATCAAGACCATCAGAAGAACAAAGAAAGCTCTCACCAAAAAAGACCTATGTTTCATACCAACCTCCAAACCCAAATAGACTCTTGATGCAAGTCTGTCATCTCTTCAAGACGATTTGTTTTCCACATGTGAAATGAACGAACACATATGAAGATGAGGGAGGAACAAGCATAAAACCAAATATGCTTACAGCAATCCAGATTCTTGTTGATCGATCTTCTTCATAATCTAATCGTTGACTCAGAATTGCTGTTTGTCAATATGTTGAATATGTCTATAAATGTAACAAAAAACTGTAAATATACAGCAAATATATTCAATATACATAAAATATATTGCAATCATTGAGGAAAGGCCAAAAATTCTCTAGAATTTCTGCAGGTTGTCACTATACGTATGCACTGTATGGAAAGAATAATTCCTTGAAAATGAACTCAATTAAAGCTTCAACCACACTTTTTTACAATCTTTCTGGATATATGGAGTCCCCCTTCCATTTCTAATTGATTTAAGTACTCCTTCCGTATTGAGGACCGCAGAGCCTGCAAGATAGTCGAGTGGCAATCCTTGGTACAGTTCTTTTGCCATGATGGTGGAGGGACCCATAAGGACTGTAGGGACTCTGTGATCAGAAAAGCGAGATAGTACAGATTCAAAGCTTGCGTTGATCAGGGAGGTTGCACTCAGAATGAGTGCATCGCAGTTGTTCTTTGCCCACTGGTAGAAAGATTCTTCTGACTCGTGTGTCTTTGCGTAGTCGAATGCCCGCACTTCAATGCCAGCATCCTTCAATGTCTTTATAATGGGTGCGAAGTAGCCGATCATAGCAACCTGTGCACCAGGTTTTAGGTTCATATTGTTATGAAGGGAAGGCTTGTCCTGGTCAAGCAACAGTGCTTGCTCTTGATACAACGCATTGACCAATGCTATAGCCATGGATCTTTTCAGGGGATTTGCGTCACTGATGCAAGAGAGCAGGTTGCTCGCACCCTCTCCCTCAAAAGTGTCTGCATCCTTATATACCATGCAATTACCTTCAGTGGCCTTTGGTGTATAGCATATTCCGCATCGCCCGTCAGAAAGCAATACGGCACTATACCCAAGTCCTAGATATACGTACTCAATAGTTGCGTTTTCTGCTGCTTCTCTAAAAAATTCGGCAATTGTTTGATCTATTTTCATACAAAACTCCTCCAAAGGAGGAGTATAACGCAAATTTGTCATTATGCAAATATAACTATAAAGGGAAAAGAACCCAAAGCATTGTTGTTACTGTGCAATACAGCAGGAACGCTCCTTTCTCACAGAAATTGCGGTGACACTCCCTTTGCCAAAAAGGCTCTCCATCTCGTTGGTATATTCGTCAAGTTTGTCTTGGGGAATATATGCTTGGATGGTCCCTGCAAAGCCTCCTCCGTGGACTCGGACAATACTCTTGTCTCCCAACAGCAGCTTTGTAGTCGCAATTGCTACACTCAAGCCTTGCTCCTGTGGATAGAAAGAAGGATATATATTTTGTAAAAAGCAAAAAGAGCTCTCACCGCTTGCCCGCACCAAAGAGAGATAAGAATCGATATCCTTTTGGTCCAATGCCTTGAGCATCTGTTGGACCCGTTCATTCTCAGTGAAGAAATGAATTGCCCTCAGGAGAGCACGGTCGTTCTGCAGTGTTGTTCTCAGCTCTTGTATCTTGCTGAAGAATTCTTGGCTCTCAAGTTGTCTAAGATGCTTCTTTTTATAGAAGGCTGCAACTTTGCGCATTTCAGTAGGCACACTGGCATACTCATCAGTGAGATTTGCATGGTTTCCTGCTGTGTCAACGATCACCAGTTGATACCCGTAGTCGGAGAAATCAAAAGAAATAGGAGTGATTACGGGGTTTGCTTCATCTGCAAAATCGATGCCGATGATACCGCCTGAGGCGCAGGCCATCTGGTCCATCAAACCCGAAGGTTTTCCAAAATAGACGTTCTCGCTGAACTTGCTGATAAGGGAAAGGTCGACAGGTGAGAGTACGTTGTTGTTGTATAGATGGTTGAAGATGGTAGCGCAGAGGATCTCAATGGCTGCTGAGGAGGAGAGTCCTGAACCTTTGAGCACTTTGCTGGTGGTATTGGCCTGCCATCCCCCGATTGCAAGCCCACGTTGTACAAATCCTTTGGCAATACCCCTGACCAACGCTTCTGTGGTGTTCTTCTCTGAGGCGACCATCTCAAGATCGGAGAGGTTTACAACCACATCAGGATATCCCTCGCTTGTGAGAACAACACGCATGTCATCCCGTTTATTGACTGCTGCAATGGTATCAAGGTTGATGGTTGCGGCAATAACCTTTCCTTGGTTATGGTCGGTATGATTCCCTCCGAGTTCCGTTCTTCCAGCTGTTGAGAAAAGAAGAGCATCCTTTTGTCCGAACAGGTTCTCATGGGTCCTAAGCAAGTCGATGTATCGCTCATCCATGAGGTTCTTATCATATGCCTGTGCATAAAGGCTTGGATATATATGATGTAACAATCCTTGCTGTACTGCTGAAATGTTTGCCATAGGTGACTCCTTGGAACTCTTGTATTTTGTGATGTACACGTGTACACTAGACCGAAGCAACCCTTTTGTCAAGAAAAATGGAGATGCAGCATGCCAATAAATCGAGATTCTGTAGCAAAACTAGCGAAGGTGAGCAGTGCCACCGTCTCCCGTGTCTATAATACACCCGATAAAGTATCTGCTGAACTCAGAGCACAGGTGCTCGATGCAGCAAAGAAGTTAGGCTATCTGCCAAACAGCGCAGCGGCAACGCTCAGAAGAAAACAAACAGGAACCATTGCCTTTGTAGAGTGCATTAAAAAGGATAGACCCTATTATTGGGGCCGTCTCAACAGTTTTGATTGGTTCTTCGGCAGAGCCATCAGAGGAGTCCAGCAAGTCCTCGGGCAGACATCCTGGCAACTTAGATTCCATACGATACAGACGGTACAAGAACTACAGGTGATAGCCTCTCAGTGTGATGGGATTCTTGCCTATGATGTCGATACCGAAGAAGAAGCTGCAATGTTCGATCAAGTGCAGGTGCCTGCAGTATTGGCTCATCATCCCTTAGAGGGGACGGCTGATCACTATGTGGTAACGGATAACTTCAAAGGGGGAGTATTGCAGGCACTGTATCTGAAAAAGAAGGGGTGTCATAAACCTCTTTACATAACAGGCTACCAAGACAGTGTCCTGCCGCATGCACAACGCTTGGAGGGATTTGTTTCCGTATATGCCAATACACAGATACTCAGCACAGAAATCGACAACCCGCGCACAATAGATGCCCTGGCGACAAATGTGAGGAAACTCTTGGACCATCAAGGCTTTGATTCGCTGGCATGTGTTAATGACCTTACCTTGTTCTCTGTTTTGATGAGGCTGCCTATTAAGCTGCCGATGGTGGGCTATGATGCCTCTCCCTTGTTTTATCAGTTTCCCCGACAAGTGGCCAGTATTGATATAAGAAGTACTGATCTGTACAGAGAGGCTGCCTGCCTGCTGATGGGGCTCCTGTCTCATGATGAGAAGAATAACAGCGTTGTACAACCCAGACTCAGTCTTCTTGGATATGAAAGTCCTGTTGATCATTGAAGCATCAAGAGGAGCTTTCTCCAGGATGGTCTTTTTGTAGACTCCTTTTTTTTCATAACAGGTTGTGCCTGAGGAGGAGGAAGAAATGTCCGAGGGATTGTATGATATGGCTTGATTGATTCCCTTATGGTTTTTTTCTTCTCTTGCATATAGTAAGCATTGAAGAGGAGAGAGCACTTGTCAAGATGTCCACACTTGTTCTGAACGAGAGGTACAGCCGTGCCCACTTCGATTGTATGACACCCTCTGAAAGAAGGGTGTTGATAGCTTGTCGTACGTGGCCTTCCTGCCAAGTGTGCAGTACGCCTGCAAAAGAGTCTTTTTTATGAGGATCGATAAGACTTTCAGCTAGTGAAAAAGGTTGATAATGAAAGGGATGATGCGCGATTGCCTCAAGAATGGCACGTTCCCCTTCCCGCTCAAGACTAAGATCCCCGTTGCAGATATCACAACCATCGCAGTACGTACATTCTTCTGCCAACGCAGAGAGGAGTGCTTTTCTGTAACAAACCTGCTGGCTGGAAAAAATACGAAGCAGATCAGAGGGTTTTTCGCTGCCATCCAGTAAAACGATGGAAACGGCCTTTTTTCCATCCCTACCTGCACGTCCGCTTTCCTGCAGGAAAGAAAGAACATCCTCACTCAGGTCGAAGTGTATGACGCTTCTCACATGGCCGACGTCAACACCCATGCCAAAAGCTTTTGTGGCGAACAACACAGCCTGCGACTGTGTAGCAAACCATGACTCGAGACTGTTTCTCAGTGTCTTGGGCAACCCAGCATGATAATAGCGAACACTCATTTGCGGGAATTGATACAGGACAGATTGACAAGAGCGCTCACACCTATCACGTCGAGCGCAAAACACGATGGAAGGCAAAAGGTTCTTGTTTTTCAACAATGCACAGAGCGTGTGTTCCTTGCTCAACGTTCTTGCAACGTGATAGGAGATGTTTGGACGATCACTGCTCGCCCTAATTATATGTGCTCTGTGTTTTGTGAAAATGAGTCGGTTCAGACCAGTGAGTACCTGCGTATCGGCAGTGGCGGTGAAGCAGAGGATTTGTCTGATTCTCAGATGAGATAGAATGGTGCCTAGAGAGGCCAAAGCAGGTCTGAACCCTTCGCCCCAGCTTACGATGGTATGTGCTTCGTCAAGCACAAAGAGGCTGATAGTATGCTTGCTTAATTCATTTATTATCAGGCTTTGTCCCAAGCATTCAGCATTGGTGACAACCATCTTGACTTCTTTGGACTCAATCTTTTCAAAAAGGAGCTTCCTTTCTTCGGCACTTTGGCCGCCTCGAATGCAAATATGGTTGATCTTTGCTGTCTTGAGTCTTCGCTCTTGGTCGTTCATCAAGGAGAGAAGTGGATATACAAGCACAGTCAAACCTTCAACCAACAAGGCGCTGAGCATGAAGCAAAGGCTTTTTCCTCCTCCGGTGGGTAGGATGACGACGATTCCTTGATGCTCTGTATGCTTGTCATCATGCTCGAGGATGCGGGTGACCACCAGTTTCTGGAAGGGCCGCAAAGAAACTACTGAAAATCTTTGGGAGGCCAGAACGTCTATTTTTTCTTCCCAGTTCATATATATGAAGAATCAGGAACTGGTTTCTCACTTCAAAGTTGCTCCTCACTTCGATCGTGGGCAGGGGGAGGGCTTGGGCTGAAAGCCTCGATTCTAGAGCATACTTCCTTGCTCAATGCGAGAGTGCAAGCCTTGAGCGTTTGCTCAAGCTGGACTGCATTTGCAGAACCTATGATGGGAGCTGTGACCAAGGGATTATTCATGACCCATCTGAGGGCAAGCGGGGCTGGTTCAATCCCAAGCTCCTCGGCCAAGAGGGAAAATTGTCTAGCGAGCTGCTCATAAAACGAACCACTGTAGCGGATGCTGTACTTCTCGTTCTCCACCAACCGTCCCTGAGCTCGTGATATGCCATCCTTGTATCGACCACTGAGCAAGCCTCCTCCGAGAGGACTGTAGGTAACAACACCCAAACCCTCGGCCTTGGCCATAGGAAGCAGTTCTACTTCAGCCTGCCTTTTGGCAATGCTGTACATTGGTTGAATGACTTGTACCGGGGCAAGGTTTTTTACTTCGCTTATCCTGAGCAACCGCTCGACTTGATAAGCAGCATAGTTGCTCACTCCGATGCTGAGGATTTTACCCTCTCTGATGAACTGGTCAAGAGTCCTTTGCATGGTTTCTTCTGAAGTATCGCTGTCATAGCCATGCAAGAAAAAGACATCCACATAGTCGGTTTTTAAGCGCTTGAGACTCGCCTCCAACGATAGTCTGAGGTTTTTTGCCGAACAACCACGGCTGTTGACATCATCACTGGTTGCTCCATGAGCTTTGGTGGTGATGATCACCTTATCCCGTTCAGCGGCGATGAATGAGCCAAGAAAGGTTTCGGCGGTTCCCCCGCTATAGACATTGGCACAGTCGAAGAAGTTGATTCCCCTGTCTCTACAGATGCTGTACATCCTCTGTGATTCTCCCCTGTCGGCTCGAGAGCCAAAAGACATAGTACCAAAGCAAAGCTGAGATACTCTCATCCCGGTTTTTCCTAGAGTCTTGTACTGCATTTGAGCCTCCTAGATAAGAGAGATGTCGAGCAACCGCTTCGAGAACAAGGTTGCCAACTTATCCATGGTGATGGTTTCTCTTTTGTAGAGTGTCTGGTATTTGAACATCGTTTGCAAAGCAGGTGATGGGAAAATCTCGTCGATCCAAAGCTGGTCGATTACTTCTGGGCCGTGCATCGCTGCTTTCAACCCTCCATACAGAGCACAAGATAGACGCGCTTCTCCCCCGCGTTTGGCAATAGAAATGATGCCGTCTGTAAAACTCAGTTTTTGGTTGATCAATGCAAAAACCAACTGCAGCAGTTCGTATACAGTCTGGGTTTTTCTCGGTGGCTGCGTCGCTTGCAAGGCCTTGCTGAAATTGGGATCAAGCTTATACCGTCTGATGCGCTCAGACAAAAGTCTTAGCAGCTGTTCGCTGTCTCTTGCCTCTTCGTTGAGCAGCAACGAGAATGCAGACACAAGCAAGATGACAGCCTGCTCAATCTGCGTGTTGGTGGTGAACAGAGAGGTGAGTCGAGTACAGAAGGCAGGGATTTGCTTATCAGAAGCATCCAGGAGCGTTATGGCCAGTAATAAAGAAAGGTTGAGAGGTTGCAGGACTTCCGAGTCGGTTGCTCCCTCTTTCAAACTTTTTAGCACCTTTTGTGAGAGATGGTTCTCTTCTTCCTTCCCATAACGCAAAACCTGTGATGTAAGATGGTCTTTATCCAGACGCCCTTCAGAAATGATACTGATGGCAAAGAGGCTGGCAAGATCGCTTGGTTCGCCACTCATACCGCACAACGGTCTGAGCTCTTCTAGGCTGTATACCTGATCCAATGGCTCAGAGCCTAGAGCACTCAGCTGCGATTCTTCCATAGTATCGGTCTGGCTGCCAAACCCATCGCCGACATACAAACCCAACAAGGCCCCATATACACGTTCAATGCTATCCATCATGTTCCTTCCTGATTGATACGATACCCTAGAGGAAGAAAAAAGACGAGACCTTTTACACCCGTCGTGCTGTCAACTCTTGTTGCATCTTCTTCAAGTCGGCAGGAATGTCGATATGTTGAGGACAGAGAGGAATGCACTGGCCGCACTCTGTACAGGCCGATGGCCGTTTGTCTTGATCGGTCTCACTTTCCCATGCTTCCTTGATGAGTTCATACCTGTCGAACATCCTGAACTTGTTCCAGAGTGCGAAGTTCTGAGGAATGTCCACGCCAAAGGGACAAGGCATGCAATATCTGCATCCCGTACATCCATTGCCGATTCGAGAACGCATGACCTGTCCTATGGTATCGAGGGTTTGAGTCTCCTCCTCGGTCAAGCTGACAAATGGGGAGAAGGTGCTGCAATTTTGCTCAACCTGCTCCATGGTGGACATGCCGCTGAGAATGACCTTCACATTGTCATGATCAGCTACCCATCTCAGTGCATACTCTGCTGCATTGGCGTCCTTGTTCAACTGATACAGAGGCTCCATAAGATCGGAAGGGAGATTGGCAAGCGAACCACCCTTGATCGGCTCCATGACAAGTACGGGAATGCCAAGCCGGGTACAAAGTTCATACCCCTTGACCCCTGCTTGTTCTTCGGTATCGAGATAGTTGTATTGAATTTGGATGAAATCCCAGTTCCTGTAGGTCGTAATGAACTCAAAGTCCTCATAGGTGGAGTGAAAGGAGAATCCAAGCTGCTTGATTCTGCCCGTTTTTTGCTGTTCTTCCAGAAAGGAAAGAACCCCAAGGTCGACCATTTTTAAGAATGCCTTCTTATCGATGGAGTGAATGAGATAAAAATCAAAATAAGATGTCTGCAGTCGGACGAATTGTTCTTCGAAGATCCTCTTTGCATCATCAAGAGAATTGATCAGCCATTGAGGAAGCTTTGTTGCCAGATAGAAGCTCTCGCGTCTCAGTTTTGATAAGAAGGAGCCCAGCAACGGCTCGCTTTCACCGTTATGGTAGGGATATGCTGTATCGAAGTAATTAACCCCTGCCTTGTAGGCAGTCTCGAGCATTCTCAATGCTTCTTCTCTTTCGATAGTTCCATCCGGATTGGTTGGTAGGCGCATAGCCCCGAAGCCGAGCAGCGATGTACTTATCTCTGAATTTCCCCATGCTCTGTTTTCCATGATCAAGCTCCTCTGAATATAGTTTATCATCTCACAATATAGCACAAAAAAAAGATCAATGTGCATTAAGAGCTTTGCGGCTCTTGTAAATCAAAAGCTTGGTACGTATGATGAGTAGCGATTTGTCTTAAAAAGAGAGGTCTTGGCATGACAGCGTATCGATACGCTAAAAATATTCCTCTGCATTACGGATTCACTGTTTTGATGAATCTGTCGTTTACGCATGGGCTTTGGATGATTTATCTTGCCCACAGGGGCTTTTCTCTGATGCAACTTGGCCTTTTGGAAGCTTTCTTTCATGTTACCAGCTTTCTCATGGAGGTCCCTACCGGTACGGTTGCTGATATCTGGGGAAGAAAAGCAAGTCGGATAGCCGGGCGATTTGCTTATGCAGCAAGCCTGGTTTGCATGTTCTATGCTCAGAGCTTTGTTCTGCAACTCGTGGCTTTTGCGCTGAGTGCTCTTGGGTACAACCTCGAATCAGGCGCTGGTGACGCGTTTTTGTATGATTCTTTGTTACTGGATGCAAGAGAATCCTCCTATATGAAAAAAAAGGGGATGGATGAGCTCTTCTATCAAATCTGTGCAATTGCGTCTTTTATCTTGGGAGGAGTCTTCGCCAGCATTGATTATGCACTTGCTTTTGCACTTACCATCGCAAGCAGTCTGCTTGCATTTGGGGTAGGGTGGTTTTTCAAAGAACCGCAGTTGTCGAAACAGAAGAAGAACAGTGACACTCGTTATGCTCTTCAGATTCTTGTTTCCATAAAAAACCAAATACAAGATAGCGTACGGGTTTTTCGCACCACCAAGAAAATTGCCTTTCTCATCCTGTTTTGCGAAACCCTGTTTGCCTTCATGGTCTGCTTGTTTTTTTACTTGCAGAATTTTTGGACCCAGAAGGGGTATGGTGTAGATTATATCGGATATGTATTTGCCTTGCATGCCTCAGTTGCAGCCTTGTTTTCATTCAAGGCGTCTGCGATCGAAGCGAAAATCGGTCAGAAGGGGGTTCTGTTCGGCTGCCCTTTGCTGTTGTTGATTTGCCTTTGGGGTGTCTCCATTCCTGGCTATTCCATGGTTTTTTATATTTTGCTTGGAGCGGTTGAAGGTCTGCTTGCTCCGACAATCTCCAGCTACCTCAATGTCTTGATACCCTCTGAGTTTAGGGCCACCATCCTTAGCTTCCAAAGTATGGCCTACAGCCTATTCATGATTGTAATGTTTCCCGTCATTGGTTGGATTGCCGCCTCTTTTTCGCTTGAAACGGCCTTTTTTGTCATGGCTGCTGTTGCAACGCTTCTAGCGCTGTTGTTTGTATTGATACTCCGAAGAACCTTCGTTACTAGATGTTAATATTATTGGCATTGCAAAGCTCTCTCTGCTATGATGCAACCATGAAACTCATAGAACGAATTGTAAACAGCCTGCTCAGAGGGTATTTTCGCCTCTTTTTCAAAATCGACCGCAGCGAACTGAGCAAGGTACCTCATAACGGCCCGCTCTTGATGATGGTGAACCACACCTCTAATCTGGAAGGACCGATGTTGTATGCATTCTTGCAGCCGCGACCCTTGCACGCCCTGGCAAAGCAGGAACTCTGGAAGAGCAAGTTCATGGCCTATCTGATGGAGATGTGGAAGAGCATCCCTGTTGATCGGCAGAATATGGGACGGGCCACCATGGATGCCTGTTTCAAGGTCCTTGAACAAGGACATATCTTGGCTATAGCTCCAGAAGGGACTCGTAGCAAGGATGGCCTGTTGCAAGAAGGCAAGGGTGGGGTGGCGTTCATTGCTCATAAAAAAGATATTCCGATGATTCCAGTTGCGGTAACAGGATTTGAGAAGTCAGAGAAAAAACGCTTGAGAAGACCGAGGATCACTATCAAGGTAGGGCCTGTCTTCGAGATCAAGCAGAAAGGTGGCCGTATTGATGCCGATACCCGTCAAGCTCTTGCTGATGAAATCATGCTCCGCCTTGCCCAATTGATGCCTGAGGAAAAACGAGGCCACTATCAAGGAAGAGAAATACTCTTTTCCTTGACCGAAGAGGCAAAAATGCTTTCAGAAGGTGATGCTTGATAGCTCTTGGCTTGTTTTTTCCAGTGCCTCTTCAACCAATGTGGTGATGTTCCCAATTTTTTGTTTTCTGCTTGCAAGAGATGCTGTCTGATCTGTGAGGACAACGGCATCTCCTGCATATATGACAGCTTGCTTTATTCTTGGACTGAAGCGCGAGTTGATAGTACCTCCTTCTAAGCGGTTTTGTAGATCCAGAAGATTGAGGACAGACTCATACATTCTTCCCTCCTGATCGGCTCCTTCAAGGTAGGAAGGGTCAAGATACTCAAGGATGTCCACAACTTGGCAGTTCTTCAGATACTCTCTTGTATTTTGCAATTGGCTTTCTTGTCTTTCTGTTGATCCGAACAGTACATCCTCTGCGATAAATCGTAACCTGAAAAGTCGATCGAGAATTGTACCTTCTCGGTTTTGAAGAACTGCCAAGTCTTCCGCCTGAGCTAGAATTGCGTCACACAGAACGTCTCTTCTCTCAATAAACGGGAGATCTTTGTTTGTTTCGAGCTGAAAAGATGAGGCAACTATATCCAAACTCTGTTCAAATGCAGAAAGAATCTGGTTCTTGCAAGAATCCTGACTCAGTTGCACCTTGGTTTTTTCTTGCCAAGAGCTGATCAGAGCTGTCAAGCTCTCGTCGTAGCGATACCCTGCTACAAGAGGAACTATTGAGACTTCTTTCCCGGTTTCCAATGCCCAGAGAGCTATGTTGGCAACTCCTGTTTGAATGGGAGAACATCGGTACATATGGTAGGTCACCTGCCCCTCAGGGGCGAGAGCCAGAGGAAATTTCCCCTTCTGCACCTCTTCCTTCAGGAATTTCAAACCTTCTTTATTGGTACCGCGGTTTTGTACAGCAATAAAGCCCAGCCTTGGAAATATGAAAGAAGTCACCTTGCCGGCCCAGTTGAGTACATCTCTTCCATACAAGAATCTTAGGTGGGTGTTTTTGATACCGACAAGCAACAGTGGAGCATCCTCCTTTGCTGCATGCCTGAACGTAAAGATGAGAATATGCTTCTTAGCCTTGAAGCCTTGGATGTGCTTTGCAAGCATCTGAGGATTTTCGATTCTCAGACGCTTTACTTTCAACGCAAAATAGAGATAAGCCGGTCCCAACATCCTGGCAAACAGATACATCCACCGTTTGAAAATAGGTTTGGGGAATGCCTGTTTTTGTTTCACTGGGAACTCCGTTTTTCCAGCATGGCTTCATAATAGGCGCGATCGATGGGATATTTGGAGAGTATGATGATACCGAGTATATACCATATGATAGGCAGAGGGCCGCAAAGCAACATGATGCCAATCTTGGCTGTCTCGCTCACCTGTTCGCTTTGGTATCCGAATATTGCAAGTATCCATCCGTTCAAAGCCAGTGCAAATGCCTGTCCTAGTTTGCTTGAGAAGGTCCAAAGGCTGGAGAAGACCCCTTCTGCTCTTCCCTTGTTCCGAGTAATAGCATCATGTTCTACAATATCGGGCAGGATGGCATGGGGCATGACATAGTGGGTGGACAGCCCTATACCGGAAAATGCCATGATAGCTACTCCAAATACAGGTCCTAATGTCTGTCCTAAAAGACTGAAGAGAAGGATCCCCAGGCTCATGATGGCCATTCCAATGGTATAACAAAGCTTTTTCCCGATGCGGTTTGCAACCTTCACCCATAGAGGGATGCAGAGCAAACTGAAAAAGAGCAACGCAACTAAGGCAATCTGAAAGAGACCTTCGTTGCCGAATATATAGCTGAAATAGTAGACCAAAGCTCCTTGAACCATGGATGTTCCGGTAATGAAAAATGTCCAGGGAAGCAGTGCAGAAAGAAATACTTTATCACTAAGTACTTCTGTGAATGTGGAAAAAAAGCTCTCGTGCTTGATCGATGTACTTCGCTCCGGTTCCTTGATAGCCCACACTGTTGCCATGGTGGAAAAAAGCATGACTGCTCCCATGAAGGTTCCCATCATTGACCAGCCTCTGGCTTGTGTGCCGAACAAGCCGATGATCGGCATCACCAAGGCTGCTCCGAAGAACGTGCCGATGACTGCAAAACTCATCCTATAGGCAGTGAGTACCGTTCTTTGGTTGTAATCGTCCGTCAATTCGGGCAAGAGCGCAGCATAGGGAATATTGACCAGTGTATAGGCGGTATTGAGTAGGCAATAAAGAAAGGTTACATAGATGAAGAGTCTTGTTTGACTCGAAAAAGTGACCGGGGTGAAGATCAAAGCCATGCAGATAAAGCTGATGATTGAGCCAACTGCCATGTACGGTCTTCTTCTTCCAAAGCGGCAGGTTGTCCGGTCGGATATATAACCAGTGAAAGGGTCTGTTACTGCATCCCATATTTTTCCGATCATCAAGGCCGTTCCTGCAAGCGCGGGAAGCAATCCCAATACATCGGTGAAGTAGAAGAGCAGGTAAAACCCTATGATGGTAAAGAAGAGATTTCCGCCAAGGTCCCCGATTCCAAAACCCAGCTTGATTCGTTTTGTAAGTGTGTTGATGGTATGCCCCCTCTGATGAAGAGAGTGTATCGTACAGAGGGGCATATCTCAACTAAAATTCAGCGAGCTTGGGATGGTCCAATACTCCCATGAAAAGAGGAATTTGTTCTTTCTGGTCGATGATTGCATAGAAGAACGGACGGTCAAAAATGAGGGAGATTGAAGGAGGTGTCATAATCGAGGTGACTTTCATGATTACAGCTGTAACCGCAGCCGCCTCGGTGCCTTGTTCGTCCACCTTGATATAGGTTTTCTGTAAAACGTCATCGATGACCACTTGCTTTCCTATCGATCCTTGCATGTTTGAAAAATCAGAAAGAGAAGCATCGAAACAGTACTGCATGCCCATACGCTTCAGGTTTTCAACCAAGCTGGTCTTATAGCTGCTTTCAAAAGCAGGCAATGCCAGCTCTATGTACTGTTTTTCTGCGGTTTCGATGCTTTGCAGCAGAAAACGAGTAAGCGAATCATGCTTTCTGTCAGACAAGAATGAATCGATGGCGAGACCGGGCTTTGGAAGTACAGCAACCATGAGGTAATCCGGGTTCTTGTACGGTAGCATCAGTACAGAGGCATCCTCTAAGAGAAGGACGTCGAATGAGGCTTCCTGATGCAGGAACCTAGCCTCGATCTCTCCATCTTTTGTGTGGAAGATCCGCTCTCTTGTGTGATTCTTTTCAAATGCTGTCAGCCAATCATCCTTGAATGTGATGGCATTGATCAAATAAAGGAGCGTGGAAGGTTCGACGCTATCAATGATTGTCGGTATTGCTGCCCTGGTAGCTTCGCTGACCCAATTGTTGATAATCTCTACACTTTCGGGGTTAGAAAAATCAAGGTTGGTGGCTTGGGCGAAGTATTGTTCCTTCGTCGTCTTCATGAACGGCTTTTGAAGCTCGATGAGTTCGTTGGCCCAAAGGCTGTTGGCAATGCGTAGTACATCTGTCTTGTCACTCTTGACTGTCTTCAAGAACGCTTGGTTTGCTGCGTTGAAATCCTGTAGGCTGAGTTTTGGTCCGGCAAGAACGCTGAGCATTTCCTGCTGTGTTTGCCCTGCAGCCCCGTTTGCTGTCATCCCCAATGCAAGCAACGCCGAGAGTGGGGAAATCATCATGTTTTCATCACGTACATCATTGCTGAAAAAGAGAGCATCACTGAAATTCTGCACAGCCAGTGCATACTCCTGCGCTCTCTGTTGTGCATTAAGAGCGGTAGGTTTTGCTTCAAAAAGGGGTTGAGCCCCAACACTGGTGGTGAGTATTGCAAACAAAAGAATCGTGGTGACTATACGCATGGTTTGCTCCTTGTCCTTCCAGTTTAAATCAGAATGCCTGCAAGTGCAAAGGATATGGGTATGGTAACAACCCCGAGCAAGGTGGACAAGAGAACCATGGAGCTTGCAAATTGATTCGAAAGACCCCAGCGAAGAGGAAGAACACTGGTAAAGACAGCAGAGGGAAGGGCGGAGGCGACCACCACCACTGTGTGCGAGGGTCCTTGCAAACCAAGAAGGTGTGAGACCAGAAAGCCGACGCCAAGGCCTCCGAAGAACCGCAGCAAAAGGGCGCTTACGAGCTTGAAGCTGAACGTTATTTTAGTGTTTTTCAGTGAAACACCAAGGCTGAAAGCAGCCAAAGGAGATGCTGCCTCACCAGCAAAAGAGAGCGTGTGAACCAGAGCCATAGGCACTGTGATGGGAAGTGCTTTTACCAAGAAACCAAGAGCGACAGCAATGAGAATGGGAGAACGTAAAATACTGAAGGCATTTCCTCTTTTCAGGCCCTTGGTTATGATGAGAATTCCCAAGGTAAACATGAAAATACCTTGCACCTGATCAAATATCAGAATGAGATTCATCATTGGTATTCCCCCATAGAGTTTCATGAGAGGAATTCCCAGAAATCCAGAATTCATAAAAACCAGGGGAGGAACCGTTGACTGTATTTCTGACTTGCTTAGCTTGGCCCATATGAATGCAAGAGCAAGGAGCAGAAAGAAAACCAATGCTGAAGAGAAGGCAATGTCTGCAATAATGTCTGAAGATAAACTGCTTTCTACAATTGAGATGAAAATGAGGGCAGGAAGAAAAAAATCAGCAACAATCCTTACCAAATCCTCAATATTGATGGGTTTGATGGAACACAGCAAATATCCACCCAGGGTTACAAGCAAAATAGGAAGCATCTGAAAGAATGACGAGGTAATCATGTAGCGTACTATAGGAGAATGCTCTGTTCGGTGCAAGCAGAGCGATGAAAAATTTGGAGAATCGCTTGATTCCTGAAACTATTACAGTATACTGAACATATTCTCAATAGAGACAGGAGTATAATGGAAACGTCGCAGAACTCGCAACAAGAGAGCTCTCCACTTGTTCTTGGCAGCCATTCAAAACGGCGCACTCGGGTGGTGTTGCAAATTTTGTCTATCAGTGTACTGCTCTTTCTGCTCATTGGTTTTGCTTTTTCCCATTTTTACAACCGAGTTGAACGATTGCTTACTGAAGAGAAGATGATGCAGAATCAGCAAAGAACAGTCGTTTGTGCGAGCACACTCGTATATGAATTGCGTCATGATCTGAGCAACTTGAAAATTCTTGGTGCCACTTTGCAACATCATGATATGAATGAAAGTGTCCAAATAATTCAAAGCTTTAAAAATCCTCTCCTTTCTCTGCACATTGGGCAGAAAGAGGTTCCTCCTTTCAGGAAAGAAGGGGAGTATGTCGTCCATAGTGTTGCTACAGAACTAAAAAGCAAAGAGCAGGTGTATCTAGAGCTTCGAGTGCCTGCCCGCAACTATTATCAATTGCTCGATTGCTCAGTATTGAGCGGTAATCAGAACCTATTCTGGTTGGATTCTCATTATTCGGTGTTGTGGCAGTTCCCCCATGATGGATCGTCCCCGTCTTTGCCTGCATCTCTCGTGGCCGATGCCTTGGGTAACACAACGCTCAAGACCATACAACAAGGACTGTCGTACATCACCATTGTCGTGATGGAAAATGGGTATGGCGTCTTGGTGCTGTTTCATGAGGCAAAATTACTTGAAAATATCTACCTGACAGTGCTCCAGTCCTCAGTTTCACTTGCTGTATTGGTGATCTTGATTCTTCTGATACTGCTATTGTACTTGCTGAAAAAAGATAGGCAATATGAGAAATCATTGGTGTACTTGGCATATGTGGATGAATTGACAAAATTGCCGAACAAGAACCATTTTCTCTCCTCCTCCATCACTCTTTTGCAGAGGGCCAGGACCCCATATGCAGTCATCGTGCTCGACATACGCAAACTAAAGCTCATCAATGACCATTTTGGCTATGAGTTTGGTGATTCCCTGCTGATATATTGTGCCAAAGTGCTCCCTAGGTATGCTAGCAAGGACGGTCTTTGCGCCCGGCTTACCGGAGACAAGTTTATACTCCTCTGTGCCTATCGGTCCATGGATGTATTGCAAAACCGACTTGAGTCTATAATTGAAGAAATAAAACGATTCTCTTTTCCAGGAGCCTCTCCCTTCCAGTTGGATGTTGCCTTGGGCGTGTCCTTGATTGAAGGAAGACAGACAACAATCGCACCGGCAATTGACAATGTTTGTTTGCGCTCTCCGCTCTTAAGGAACGGCAAGGTTCTGGATATGTATATTATGAAGATGCACTGAAGAAAGATTTGCTTGAAGACAGCGAGTTGGAGAAAATATTTCATACAGCCCGAGAGAACGGACAGTTTTTTATCATGCTGCAGCCGAAGTACAGCCTGCACACCAAGCGCCTTGTTGGTGCAGAGGCCTTGGTCCGGTGGAATCATCCGAAAAAGGGGCTTCTCACTCCGAACCAATTCATTCCAATGCTTGAAAAGCACAATCTGTTGGTCATCCTCGATATGTTTGTTTTGGAAGAAGTCTGCAAGCTTTTCCTCAGATGGAAACAGCAAGGGAAACCCCTTTTCCCGATTTCCATTAACCAATCACGATCCCACCTTCTTGACATTGCGTATGAGAAAAACCTCGTTTCCTTGGTTGATCGGTATGAGGTTCCTCACTCCTTGATGGAGTTTGAGCTTACCGAGAGCCTGTTTCTACACGACACCAAACACCTTTCAGAAGTTTTGGCAACCCTGAGAAATAATGATTTTCTTGTTTCCTTGGATGATTTTGGCTCAGGGTATTCCTCGCTTTCCATGCTCAAGGATGTACAGATTGATGTAATCAAGATGGATCAGGGCTTCTTGACCGGCGTCGACGAAGACAATCGGGGCATGCAAGTGGTCAAGCATATCATCGCGATGGCGAAAGCCTTGCATATTACAACGGTCGCAGAAGGCGTAGAGACACAGAAGCAGGTCAACATGCTTGCAGAGCTGGGTTGTGATGTAGTGCAAGGATATTATTACAGTCAACCCATATCAGTGTCTGAGTATGAAAAATTGCTTAGCGATGGTTCTTAGAGGTATTCCTCTTTCTGAACAATGAAAGGGTTCCGAATCCACTGATGATGGCAATATAAAACCCAAATTCATACCACCATCCACTATTGCTTGCATCATAAATGCGTACAGAAGGATCAAAAAGTCTGGCTATCAGTGCAAAGGGAGCTATCCATCCATGCCAAATGCCTAATAAGAAGCCTGGATTTTGGTTGGTAAAGCCGACTTCCCTGGCAAGACAGGATGTGCAAAGCAGTAGAATAAGAAAACCTATGAGAATAAGCGCTGGTTTTTTCATGTGTGTTCTCCTTTTATGTGTTGGGCGATTATCATTCTCGCCCGTGCGGCTTCTGGAATCGGGAAAAGGACATAATCGTGATTCATCCTTTTTTTTTCGTGGTACTCCAATGTAGCACCGTCTTCTTTAGCTCTATTTTGAAGAAGTCTTGCTTCAGAGAGAAACAGCTCATGGGTTCCGACAAAAAGAGTGATAGGACATAGGTTCTTCAAAGATCCATACAAAGGACTGACCAGAGGGTCTTTGGATGAGACAGAACCCCTGTAGGCGTCAGCACAGATTTTGAGCATCTGCATATCAAGCATTGGGTCGCGTTTTTGTAGATATCCAATAGCCTTGTTGGACATGCTGATATCGAGCCATGGTGATATTAAAATCAGTGAGTCAGGCATCGATAATGCTTTTGTATTGAGCAGTTGTGCCAGACTGAGTGCCAAGCCGCCTCCGGCAGAATCTCCCATGAGCACAATGTCATGATGTTGTAGGCTCTGGTATAAATCAAGAAGCAGCGGCATGACATCGAGCACCGTATGCGTAGGTGCTTTGGGGTAAATCGGTACGATGATCTGGCAATCAGTCAACTTGACCAGACGTTCAAGAAAAATCCAATGCGCGAGCAAAGGTTGTTCGACATATGCTCCTCCATGAAAATACAGAACCACTTTCTCCGCATTGTTTTTGCCAAGTGTATAGACCGGCATTCCTTTGAAAGATGTTTGCGTATAATCAATGAGAACACTCAGTCCTTTGGGAAGCGTGTAGGGTTTGCTGTTTCGTTCTTCGAACTGTGCTAGGCTCCTGCTCACAGGCACAAGACTCTGTTTGATCCTGAGTTTGAGAAGTTGTTCACTAATGAAACTGCTTGTGCTTCTTTCTTCCTTCACTTGGATGAACAACGAGAAACAGAGAAGGGGCAGTAAGCTTAGGATGAGTGCTAGAATATCCATAGTCTACAGGATGAATAAAAGGAGGAATGCTTGACTGAAAAGATGAGTCAGGGCATGGGTCAGCATCGCCCATTGGATTCCAAATGTAATGAATATCCAGCCAAACAGATACCCCAATGCTCCATTGAGAACCAATGTCCGTAGAATTATTAAAAATGATAGTTCTCCGAACGCGGCCTGGGTTGCTGGAAGATGTCCTAGTGCAAAGAACAATGCTGAGACGGCATTGCATAAGCAATAGTAGAAGGAGGGAATTGGAAGACCTTGCTTTGTACGTTTGAAGAGCAGGTCAAGGATCACAACCAACAAAGAGAGAAAGAAAAGGCGCAACATGATTTCCTCAATGACTCCTCCATAGAGCATGCTGAAAATCAAGGCTGAAAGTGTAAATGATTCTCTCTCATAGCGAGAAAGAACCTGTGGTATGTATGGGGCGAAAAGAAAATAGTCACTGAGCATCACTAAAGCTGCAAACAAGCTGAGCAGCAAGATAGGTTTGAAGGTGTTGCTGTTCAGCCCAAGAGGTTTCATCAAACCGACCTTTTGTGCAAGTTGGTATCCAAGATAACTAAGCAACAAGGTATAGATCAGCGCAATTTGCACTATGGATGCTATAAATATGAGTGGTTTAGACGGTTCAATTCCCATATTCAGTGCCATTTGAATGTTCGTCAGAGAAAGGTAGATTGCGCATGCAATACCTACTGGTGTGAGCAATAAGCCAAATCTGACAGCTTCCTTGTGGATTTTCATTGGGCACATCTCCTCTCACAACTACTGTAGCGCAGCTCTTGTCTGTACTCAAGTGATACATCACTCTTGCAGTAGGATGGTATGCCATGGATAGCAGAAGGATGAAGTTTTTTCTTCGGATTTGATTGATGTCCTGAAATGGTTTTACGTTTGGTAGAGTACTGCCATCCTCCGAAGAGCGTTGCCGCTTTTGAGGCAATCTTGAGCTCTTTTAAGGAGGGTAGAAGGGATAATGAAGAATTTTATCTTACATTACGGGGAAAATTCGTCCACATCCAGTACTACGCAATGCGTAGTACGGATGGTTCGTACCTTGGGACCTTTGAGGTTGCCCAAGATGCTACTCATCACAGATCTTTGATGGGTGAGAAGCGATTGCTAGAGAGAGGAAACATAGGCACTCAACTGGGAGTGGATATTGTTTTCGTGCATTTTAAGGATGCCTATTTCTCGAGCGGAACTTTCGATGGAGTCTGAAGCATGCGCTGCATTGACGCGGATGTTTGATCCGAATTCTCTTCGTATTGTTCCGGCAGCAGCCTTGTTCGGGTCAGTAGCTCCCAAGATGGTACGGATCTTTTGCACCGCATCCACTCCTTCGTAGACAAGAACCATGCACTTAACCAAGCCTGGGTTTTCAAGATCCTCTGCTTTGCAATCGCTGGGCTTGATGCCTGCCATGAACTCTACAATTCTTTCGAATTGCTCCTCTGAGTACATGTCGCCAAACGTATTGGTAAGGACTTGTTCCAAAGATTGTTCAAGACGAACATTGAATTCATGTTCAATCAATTCTCTTGCCTGCATTCCGTAGATAGGAGCCAATTTTGCTTTCAATCCATCCTTGGTGGGGCCATAGAACTGTAAAGCTTGGGCAACGGACATTTTTAGAACCTTGATACCGACAATTCTCAAACCACTGCGACTGAACATGTCGATGATCATCCCTGGCCGACTCGAAGCATACTTCCAGTTGTCCGGCTTGATGATGACCAGTGTTCTTTCCACGTTCTGATAGTACTCTGGAGGTCTGTTGACTATGATGTTGCTCTGATTGGGCAACCAAGAGGCAAACAGCTTCAAGGACTCATCAGCCTCGGTTTGGCTTTGCGCTGTGATGGCCGCAGGTTCAAAGTAGGTTATCTCAATCTCATTTTCATCTGCAAAAATAAGATCGGCGTAGGTGTCTCTGATCGACATCCCGGTAACCGTTTCTACACTTGCTGTTTCTTTCTGAAACGTGCCAACCACTTCTGAAAGCTGTTTTGTTGGGTTTTCACCCCTGAATACCAGCAAGAGGGACCGATGGGGAACATCCCCTGTGGGACTCATGCTCTGTTCAATATAGCTTGCCAGCAATTGAGAGATATTGAATCCTTCATTTCTGTTTCGCGTACGAATGATGGCAGCAAAATCATTTGCGATTTGCTGGTCCATAGCAATCATTTGTACTCCAATTAGCTCTAGTGAAATCCGCGATAGTAGTCTGGAAAGCACTCCACCGGTCCTACTTTTTGCAACGGTGTAGGGTGTTACCAGAACATACGACAAGGCCTGTTCCATGAGCAGCCTCCTATATAGATGTCTGTATCCCGTATCCTACTAGGCCTATGCGTTGTTTGTCTATGATTGAGAAACTAAAAAACTTCTATTTGACAACTGTTCATGGTTTTCAATGCAGCAAGATGGTTCTCTTGGGTTGTTCCTGCGCAACACTTTGCATCAACACAAATGTGCAGCTCAGGACTGAGGGCCTTGATCAAGAGAGCATTGGAAACCACACAGATGTCTGTGCAAAGGCCGATGAGCTCAACCTTCGACAAAGATTCATCGTTGGCGATGGCTTGTGCCAGCTCAAGTGATCCGAATGTAGGCTTCTCAAAACATGGAGAGAGCGCAAGCAACACCTTGAGCTCATCAATCAATTCGTGGCCTTTTTTGCCCTTGATGCAATGCTCTATAGGTAGATGCTTCCCTTCTTGCGTTTGCAGATAGTCAGAATGGTGTGTATCGAGTGTATAGACGATCGGACCTTTATGCGATTGTATCTTTTGTACCACCGCATCTACGATGGCCTGTGCCTCTACAGAACCAAGAGTTCCGTGTACAAAGTCATTTTGCATGTCGATAACGACAAGCAACGTATCAGAATGAGGTTTTGAACAATCCGTGAATGTTGCAGTATGCATATACATCTCCATGATCTTTGTCTGTAAACACTGCAGTAGCTGGAGCGTTTTTCTTGATATCCTGGCGTCTTACATTTTGTTTGGTGACAAGCAGAATGTAACTGATACGATGTTCTTCGCTTTGTGGATGTGCCTTGGTCCCGACCTTCACATACAACAACCCATTTCGATGTGTGAGAACCGGAGTGTGGAAATCATCTATTTGGTTATTTGGTTGCAAAAGCTGCATAGGCTCATTGCAGCAAAAGAGGGAGTGCCCTCCATCATCGATGAGTTCGACTGCCGATTGACAGATGGGACAACGATATATATTTACTTTCTTTGGCATAAACCCTCCGTCTCTAAGGTACTAAGGTTCTTGACTCAAACTTCGCACTTGAAGCCTGTTAGGAAAAGCTGTATTAAAATGATATAAAAATTTCAACTATTTTATTGAAATATATAGAAATAAGCTCCTATTTTTTGTATACTGTTTTTACCACAAAAAG
>Ga0334885_1000791_pt1 | contig 48922 bp, 36 predicted proteins | sample GraSluR1_MG_8_FD_207233 | JGI IMG/M metagenome (GOLD analysis project Ga0334885, IMG submission 207233) | Sludge microbial communities from methane-producing bioreactor in Wageningen University, Netherlands - Granular Sludge_31_05-R1 | ecosystem: Engineered > Bioreactor > Anaerobic >...
GAGGGCGTCAGAGAGCTCCTGAGGGGAGTTGAAGAGAGGGTATCCTGTGTATCCATTATACCCCCAGAAGGTTATATCGGGGCCGGCCTGGGAGGTTTCCAGGTCGGCTACGGCAAGGTCTGCTTTCTGAATCAGTGGCGATATAGCGGTAAAAGAAGGAGAAAAATCATACTTGCCATCGCCAATATGAGCCTGTTCGATGTTGGGAACATGGGGAAAGATATTGCCAAGGGCAACCAGGTTAACTGTTCTAAGATCAGGCTCATAATGTTCTTCTGCTTCTTCTATCTCTTCAGGATCTACAGATGATTCTTCTGTATCAGCTGCAGGGGAATGATTATTCCCGGCAGAAATCAGGCTGCCCAGGGTTTCCGGAGGGAAAATAGCTCCAGCCCCATAACCGATGAAGAAGAACAGGGCTATGAAAATTGCTAAAATTATAATGAAAGTAAAACGGCGCATAAAAAAAACCACCATCCCCGATAATGGATTATAAGCTAATTATATTATAACATAAAGCAAAGGTTAATCTATAATTTGCTGAACCAGAGCAGCGACTGGTGAAGCCAGGGCCAGAGAGCACCCTGTTCACCGTTAATATTGTAATCATAAGTTGTTTCATTGTATCCGCCCAGTTCAGGATGCGGACCGTAGAGCAGATATTTTCCGTGGCCATATGAACCGGCTATAACAGCAGGTTGTTCGTTAACTTCATAACTGGCCAGGACAATAACAGAGTCGGGCTGATCGGGCAGGAAATAGGGACCGTCGAAGTAATACATATTTACAGAAGAGCTGAAGTTTGAATTGAATTCCAGATCTTCATTGAGGATGATTGCAGTAATCTCGCCCCAGCCGACAAGGCCGGAAAGAGGTCCGACAGCTTTGCCTTTAAAAAGACCGAGAGGATACTCAAACTCATCTCCGAACCAGTTCATTATACCAGCGGCGTAATAAGCGCCGGCACAGGTTCCGGCCAGCATTCCGCCATTTTCTACAAAAGAACGGATAGCTGAATGGTCTTGAATATTGTATTTGTAATCCGCTGAACCTCCGCCCGGAAACCAGAGCAGGTCGAAGTTGGCTAAAAAATCCGGGGAAAGAGCGTCATTGTTATCAAACGCAGCCCATTCATAACCATAGAAATCAAAGAAACGACCAAAAGCATCTACATTAGTATCCCAACTCCCCGGACCGCTGTATATGCCAATATATGGAAGCTTCGGTACAGGTTCAGGTTCAGCTGGTGAACCGCTGTTTTCATGGTGGTCCGGATTATCAGAAGGTTGTCCTGTTGTGCTATTATCCTGGTAATCAGAATCGGTGGAAACAGATTCTTCCGGATAAGGATCTAAATCGACACTGTCAGTGCTGCCGGGATTCGTACAATCTGCAGCACAGGCTGTTGCAAAAATGATCAGCGTGAAGGTTATTATAGATAAGACAGTGTAATATAATATTGTTTTTGGTTTGGCAGTCATCAGATTGCTCCGGTAAAAAGAACGGCTTATTTTATCAATCGTAATTATTAACATTATAACAGAGAAGGGGCTAAAAAATTATTGAAAGTTATGATTAGCGGTTAGCGGCCAAAAAACAGCTTTTTAGATCAGTTAGTTTACATAAGATGTATTATGGGAAGTTAATCATCTATTCGGAAATTCAGAAACATGTGGTTTTGCCTCTTCCCTTATACTGTTTTGCCCCAGTGGCGTAAGGTTTCTACCAGTGGTGTGCCGCACTGGGGACAATCAGACTGGTAATGAATAATAAAATTACACCGGCAGCACTTGATAGCCGGAATACGCTTTTTTTCTTCTGGTACAGCTGCTTCAGGCATAACCGTTATCAATGGTTTGTTTTTCAGATGCTGGTTACTGTTTACTTTTTGATCGAGTTTACTTTCCCCGGAGTTGTTGCCAGCATCAGTTGTTTCCCTGGGTTCTTTACTGCCATTTACTTCTGCAGTCACCTGTTCTGCATGTTTTGTAATTTTGACCTGCGCCGGTTCTTTACAATCTTCCACCCTTGCGCTGTTTTCATACAGGGCATGAGAAGCGGCCGCGTTTTCAATTTTACTTCTAGTTTCATTGGTCTCCCTGCTGTCGGCTTTGAATACTATGCTTCCCTGGTTTTCTTTAAGCAGGGGCATACCGCTGCGCACAGCGGTTCCAGGTGAATCATTATTCAACTGCTCGCTGTTTTCAAAGAGAAGCCTGGTATAAAGCTGGGTTGCTGAGAGCTCCCTATGGCCTAAAGCTTCCTGTAAAAGTTTTATATCTTTCACTTCGCTGATAAAATCAATAGCAAAAGTATAACGCAGCAAATGAGGATAGACATCTTTGGTGATTCCGGACTTTTTAGCCAGCCTCTTGATCATTTCTCTGATGTAACGGTCTTTAAGCCTTGCTCCTTGAAGAGTGGTAAAGAAATATTCACTACTGCTTGGTTTCAGATCGCGCCAGCTTTTTAAAAGCAGCAAATCAGCCTGGTCTATTAATAAAGTCCTGCTTCGCGCAGCCCCGCTTTCGTCAATAACGATCCGTCCCAGTTCAAAGTCTATATCCTTTTCCTTTAGGTTAATGATTTCATTTACGCGCATGCCGGTTTTTAGCATCATGTTGATGATACAGAGGTTTCTAAGCCCGGTCGGGGCCCTGGGATTTGGTTGTTTTAACAGAGCCAGCTGTTCGTAGCGATTAAGCGGTTGCGGCACACGGTTGCGGTCTTGCATCCGAATCACCCTGTATAATTCCGCTAATCAAATAAGCGGTATTTTAATATATGTTTAACAATTATATATATTCTGAACTGAAATCTATTAATTGTCAATAGATATGCGGTATTTTATTTAGTTCCGAAAAAAATAGCTTGACAAAATGTTTTATATTGGGTAATCTATCATTCAAGTTAATAAAACAAAAGGCAATGATCGGAATCAGTAACAGGGGAATCCCTTAAAAGAGAGCTGCGGTTGGTGAAAAGCAGCAGCGGAACAGCCTGAGAACTCCTCCGTGAGCCGCCATCTGAAATCAATACTTGATCTGGGTTGAGAATAGGACTGGCCGGAGACTTCCGTTATTACAAAGAGTGGGTGGTAGAAGTTATGCCGCCAAGAAGAGTGGTACCACGGAAATAACTTTCGTCTCTTATACGAAAGTTTTTTTTATGCCTCTCCCCCACTTTAAAAAATCAGTTTGGAGGTTAGCTAAATGAAACAGGATAAAAACAATATTGTTGAAGCAGTAAAAGGAGAAAAAATATTTCTTTTTGACAGCACCCTGAGGGATGGTGAACAAACTCCCGGAGCCAGGCTGAATTATGAAGAAAAAATTGAAGTTGCGCGTCAGCTCGCACGCTTAAATGTAGACGTGATTGAAGCCGGTTTTCCTGTTTCTTCACCAGGGGAGAAAAAAGCTGTGGCAGCAATTGCCCGCCAGGTAAAAGGGCCGGTTATCTGCGGTCTGGCCCGCGCTGTACAGGGTGATATCGATCATGCATGGGAAGCGGTCAGGGAAGCAGAAAAACCGAGAATTCATGTTTTTCTTGGAGCCTCTGATATTCACATGGAACATAAATTAAAAAAAGACCCTGCTCTTTTACTTGAACAGGGAGTTGAAGCAGTTAAATATGCAAAAAAGTATTGCAGCGAAGTAGAATATTCCCCGGAGGATGCCACCAGGGCCAGGGATGAATACCTTTATAAGCTGCTTGAAGAAATCATTAAAGCCGGTGCGACGGTTATTAATATTCCAGATACGGTAGGCTATGCAGTTCCGGAAGAATTTGGCGACTTGATCAGGCGGCTGCGCGAAAATGTCCCAGGTATGGACAAGGTTATTTTGAGCGTTCACTGCCATAACGATCTTGGGCTTGCTGTTGCCAACTCGCTGGAGGCGGTAAAAAACGGTGCCAGGCAGATTGAATGTAATATAAACGGTATTGGAGAACGTGCAGGTAACGCTGCCCTGGAAGAAATAGCTGTAGCGCTGCGCATCAGGGGAAACCATTTTCCCTATTACACAGATCTGAATTTTCCTGAGATATACCGCACCAGCAGGCTGGTTAGCAAGCTGACCCGTATCTCGATTCCTTCCAATAAAGCTGTGGTCGGCTTAAATGCATTTGCTCACTCATCCGGTATTCATCAGGACGGTATTTTAAAAAACAAGGAAACATATGAAATAATTGATGCGGAATTAATCGGCGGTAAAGCAGCTCAACTCTGCCTGACTGCCCGTTCCGGACGGCATGCGGTGCTTGATCAGCTCAATAAACTCGGCTTTTCCCTGGATAGTGAACAGCTGGAGAAAATCTATGAACACTTTGTTAACCTTGCTGACAAGAAAAAAGAGGTTTATCCCGAAGACCTGGAAGCGCTGGTCCTGGATCACCTTTCTTTCACTGAACCCAGGTATCGTCTTGATTACATGCAGACCATCAGTGGCAGTAAAAGTATACCTGCTGCGGTAATCAGGCTCAGGAAAGATGATGATACTACGGTGGAAGAGGTTGCCATTGGCAGTGGTCCGATTGATGCAGCTTATAATGCCATTAACAAAATAACCGGTTTAAGTATCGGCCTTGAAAATTACCGGATTAACGCAGTTACCCAGGGGCGTGATGCGCTCGGCGAAGTGCAGGTGCAGATGTCATACCAGGACAGGACTATTAAAGGGCGAGGTACAAGCACAGATATTATTGAGGCTTCAGTAAAAGCTTACCTGAACGGGCTTAACAAGCTTCTAAAGCTTAACGGAAACCAGTAAACTGCTTAAAAAGGCAAACAAAGGTTTGTTAATAAAAGTTTGGTATGATATAATCCCAGTAAATAAGCCACGAAAAGAAGGTGATTCTGTTGGAGCGGCTGACGGATAAACAGAAAAGGGTCCTTCAATTTATCGAGCAGGAGGTTGCCCGCTGTAACTATCCCCCATCAGTACGTGAGATCGGTAAAGCATTGGGCATCAGCTCTACCGCAACTGTTCACTCTTACCTTGATATACTTGAGGCAAAAGGTTATATAGACCGGGTTGCAACCAAGCCACGGGCGATTAAGCTGCTTCGTAACCAGGAAGGATTACCGGAAATGAAATGCTCATTCGCGCCTTTAATTGGCAGGATTACTGCCGGCGCCCCCATTCTTGCAGAAGAAAACCTTGAAGGCTATTTTCCTGTTCCCGATAATCTGGCGGTTGATGAAGACTGTTTTGTCCTTCAGGTTAACGGTAATAGTATGATTAATGCCGGTATCAGTGACGGAGATTATGTTTTTATCCGCCAGCAGAAAAGTGCTGAAAACGGCGAAATCGTAGCGGTTTTAATAGAAGATGAAGCAACGGTTAAAAGAATTTATTATGAAAAAGAAGGTTACCGCCTGCAGCCGGAAAATGAAGCTTATGAGCCGATATTTGTCAGTAATGCAGAAGTCCTTGGCAAAGTAGTCGGTTTGTTCAGGCGTATTTAGCGTTATAATTCTTAAATTAATTAGTTGTCATTTAAACTGCGGTTAGTGCCGCAGTTTTATGTTGTGAGAAATTTTTCCAGCTGGCTGGCCAACTCGGGCCCGACCATAGCTTTTATTTCAAGATATGTATCTTCATAATTTAAAGATTCGATATTGCCTTCTTCCTGCAGTAAAGATAGCAGTTTGCCTTCACTATATGGAAGCCTGAGTTGAATAACCGTTTTATTTTCTTTCATTAAACCGGAAATTTTTGTTTTCAGTTCTTCGAGACCGCTTTTATCCCGGGCTGAGATAAACAGAGCGTTGGGGTATTCACGACTGAGAAAAGATCTGTCCCGGTTTTCCAAGAGAAGGTCGGCCTTGTTGAAAACGATAATTTCCCGTTGATGGTAGTTCTGGTCTATCTTATGAAGGTGCTCGCGAACAACCCTGATTCTGCCAAGACAATCGGGGTGGCTAAGATCAACAATATGAAGCAGTATATCTGCGGCGGCAATTTCCTCCAGGGTAGCCTGGAATGCAGTTACAAGTTGTGCGGGAAGCTTTTCAATAAAACCGACTGTATCGGTATAGAGCACCTCCTCGTTTCCGTTAAGCCTGCCCTTTCTCACGGCAGGATCGAGGGTGGCAAAGAGTTTATCTTCAGTGTAAAGATCAGATCCGGTCAGGGCGTTTAGCAGGGTTGATTTGCCGGCATTGGTATAACCGACAAGGCTGATTACCCAGCACTGGTTGCGCTTGCGTCGCTGCCGGTGAAGCTTGCGGTGTTTGCGCAGGGTAAGAATCTGCTGTTTCAGATCACTTATTTTTTTCCTAATCACCCGGCGATCAACTTCAAGGCGAGTCTCTCCGGGTCCCCTGGTTCCTATCCCCCCACCAAGCCTGGATAGTTGTTGGCCAAGACCGACCAGGCGCGGAAGCGTATAATTAAGCTGGGCCAGCTCAACCTGCAGCTTACCTTCCCTGGACAGGGCTCTCCTGGCAAATATATCAAGGATTAAAGCAGTTCTGTCAATTACTTTAATTCCGATTAAGCGGTCGATATTACGAATCTGAGACGGGGTAAGCTCATCATTAAATATTGCCAGGTCAGCGTCGTAATGTTCGATCAGGTTTGTCAATTCTTCAAGCTTACCTTTGCCCAGATAAAAGGAATTATCCGGTTTATCCTTCTTCTGGAGCATCTGCTCAACCACTTCGGCACCGGCAGTATCGGCCAGAAGGGCCAGCTCTTCCATGGCATATTCCAGGTTACTGTTTGCTTCTCCCCTGTCTATGCTGACCAGGATAGCTCTTTCTTTTTTTTTGCCGGAGAGAGAATCTTTCATATTTACAGGCATCCTTTATTGGAATTTAAAAAAAGGCACTTTCAGAAAGTGCCTTTTTTCTGCTTAAACTAGAATTTTTAGGCTGATTCTTCAGCAGATTCCTCAGTATCGTCAGAATCATCGTTATCAGCTGTTCTGAGGTTTATATTGCGCATGGGGATAATTGTCGAAACGGCATGCTTGTATACCAGCTGTTGTTTGCCTTCTACCTCGAGCAGCAGGGTGAAGTTGTCAAAACTGCGCACAACGCCCTTGATTTGATAACCGTTTACTAAAAAAACCGTGGTAAGCATATTTTCTTTGCGAGCCTGGTTAAGAAATGTATCCTGCAAATTGATCATGCCTTTCATCTATCGGGCTCCCTTCATTTCTGTTGCTTAAGTTGTAGTATTCGATTGTAAAGGTCCCAGTTCCTTCACTTCATCGCAAATAATTTGAGCTATTCTCTCTAAATCGTCATTATCACCGTTCGTTTCGATCCAGCTGGCTCCTTTCATCCTCCTAAACCAGGTCAGCTGTCTTTTAGCCAGGTTCCTGGTTTGTTTTTTTATTTCGGCCACCGCATCTTTCAGTTCAAGCTCATTTTTCAGGAAGCTGAGTATTTGCCTGTAGCCAAGAATCTGCATTCCGGGAGAATCAACGTCGAAACCTTTATAGTAAAGTGCTTCCACCTCTTTAACAAAACCCTGTTTGAGCATTACATCAACTCTGCTCTCTATGCGCTGATAAAGCATGCTCCGCTCCATATTCAGGATATATAATTTCGTTTTATAAGGTGAATTTTCCGGTCTGGTACGTTTCTCCTGACTGGAGATGGGTGTTTTTTCGAAATGGTATACCTCAAGGGCCCTGATGATCCTGCGTTTATCGTTACGATGTATTTTATTGGCTGTGGCCGAATCGACCTCTTTCAGTCTGTTATATAGTTTTTCCAGTCCATCTTTCTCCCCCGCCTGTTTTTTCAGGGAGTCCCTGAATTCACGAGAAGCTCCTTTATTGCCGAACGAATAACTGTCTGTAACCGCCTGGATATATAGCCCTGTGCCGCCAACCATAAAAGGGATTTTTTTCAATTCCCAGAGGCGAGTGATGATTTTATTAGCTTCTTTTTGAAAATCGGCAACGGTGTACCTTTGATCCGGGTCAGCCAGATCAAGCAGGTGATGCTGTACTTCTTTCTGTTCAGACGCCGTCGGTTTTGCTGTCCCGATATTTAAGTAGCGGTAAATCTGGGCAGAATCGGCACTGATTATATCGCTTTTTAACATTTTAGCCAGGCGCATGGCCAGGGCTGACTTGCCTACAGCGGTTGGCCCGGCCAATACCAGCAGCGGAATAATTCCTGAATTATCAGTCAGGAAGAATCACCTCCGCGATGGAAACTTTTTTCAAGCCGGTCCCGCTTGAAAAGTATTGTAGTAGGTCTGCCGTGCGGGCAGTATAATGCGCGGGAATTATTCTCCCATTCGCGGAGCAAATGCTCCATTTCGCTGTGGGAAAGTTTCTGCCTGGCCTTGACCGAGCGATGGCAGGCAATTGTTTTATAAACAATATCCCTGGTTAAGGTTAATTGTTCATCTTCAGAATCAGGATCTAGGTTGGAGATCTTTTCAAGCATATCAAAAATATTCTCACTATCTGCGTTGTCTCTCAGCATGAAAGGAACTGCCCGTACTGCATAACTGTCTTCTCCGAGCGAATCAATTTCAAATCCTAATATTTTTAGCAGTGGCAAAACACGTTCAATTTTATTCTGCCAGACAGCAGGAAGCTTCAGGGTTAAAGGAATGATCAGCTGGGAACCATGTTCAGTCCGGCTTTCAGCTTTTTCTTCCAACAGTCTGTTGTAAATAATTCGTTCGTGTGCGGCATGTTGATCGATTAAAATCAGGTCTTCGCCTTTCTGAGCAACCAGGTAACTGTTCAAATACTGCCCGATTAACCTGCATTCACCGCCGGAGGCTGACTCATAATTGCTGTTTCGCAAAGCTGTTTCTATAAAGAATTGTTCTTTTTCCGGAATCCTGTTGCTGTCGGTATATTTCTCAAAGTTAAAGGCAGGAGCGCTAAACAGTTCTTCTTGTTTTTTATCCTGCAGCCTTGGCGAGAGGTTATTAGCGGTTGATGTTTCTTTAAAGCTAGCAGGCCATGAGGCAGCACCGGTTGAGGTTTGAAGAGCAAGTTTAACTGCCTTAAAGACAAGATTTTTAGAGTGCTCAGGCTGTTGGAAGCGAATTTCAGTTTTTGCCGGATGAACATTTACATCCAGCGTCTCCGGAGGGAGAGATAGTAACAACACAGCAAGAGGATGCCTTTTGGAGGGCAGGTAGTCGCCGTAGGCCCGTTCCAAGGCGTTGACCAGGGTGTCATTTTTAATCAGGCGTCCATTGATTACAGTTGTAATCCACTTCCTGGATGACCTGGTCATGTGCGGAGCAGAGGTATACCCCTGCACTTTACAGCCAGTTTGTTTATCAACCTTATCGACAGGAATCATTGATTCGGCTGTATCATCACCGTAAAGAGCATTAATTGCATGTAGCAGGTTACCATCCCCAGGGGAGCGGAAAAGCAATCTTCCACTGCTTTTTAGCTCAAAGGCAACAGCAGGATTGGCCAAAGCTGTTTCAGTTAGCAGGTTGCTGATGCGTGATGTTTCGTAATTGGCGGACCTTAAAAATTTAAGACGTCCGGGAGTATTATAGAAAAGGTCTTTTACTTCCACCATGGTGCCGAAGGGAGCTCCGGTTTCACCGTTGTCTGTTATCTTACTCCCGGCCAGGGATATAAATGTGCCGGCGAGGTTGTTTTCAACCCTGCTGGTCATGGTTACCCTCGATACTGCTGCTATACTGGGCAGAGCTTCGCCCCTGAAGCCAAGGCTGTTTAAACGGTCCAGATCTTCAAAACTGGTCAGTTTGCTGGTGGCAAAACGGGTAAAAGCAAGGGATAAATCAGACTGAGGCAGACCCCGACCGTTGTCAGTAACAGAAATAAACTTTTTACCACCCTCTTCGATACTGATTAAAATACTGGATGCCCCGGCATCCAGGGAATTTTCCACCAGTTCTTTAACCACTGAAGCCGGGTTTTCAATAACTTCTCCGGCAGCAATCTGTTCAGCAGTATCTTTGTCCAGAACGATAATAGCCATGGGCGGTTTACTCCTCCTCCCTTTCCTCTTGGTCATCATTGGAATGGGAATCACAGTTCTCCATCAGAATACCCTGTATTTCAAATAATTTTTGCATGGCTTCCAGGGGAGTCAGCCGGTTTATATCAAGTTCTTTTATTGTATCTATTATCTCCAGTTCACGGCAGTGATCGCAGTTTGGCAAAGACACCATAGGAATTAAGCTTAACTGCTGCTCTGCCGCAGAAGATGCGGCAAGTTCAAGCTCGGTCAGGATAGTTTCGGCGCGGAAAAGGACTTCAGGCGGTACTCCGGCCAATCTGGCAACGTTTATACCGTAGCTTTTGTCGGCTTTACCGGGAACTACCTGGCGGAGAAACAAGACTTCTTTCCCCTTTTCCCTGACAGCCATGGTGTAATTCTTAATTCCGGGCAGCTCTCCTTCCAGCCTGGTTAATTCATGATAGTGAGTTGAAAAAAGAGTTTTCGCCTTTATTTTTCTGGCCAGGTATTCAATTACTCCCCTGGCTATGCTCATACCGTCATATGTACTGGTACCCCGGCCTATTTCGTCAAGAATAATTAAACTCCGGGCAGTTGCTTCCTTTAAAATGATGGCAGTTTCTTCCATTTCAACCATGAAAGTGCTGTGTCCGCGGCTTAGGTCGTCACTGGCTCCTACCCTGGCAAAAACCCTGTCCAGCAAGGGTATGGTTGCTTCTTTGGCCGGGACAAAAGAACCGGACTGGGCCATGATGGCAATCAGGGCTGAACTGCGAATATAAGTGCTTTTCCCGGCCATATTAGGGCCTGTTATCAGAAGAAGATAATGATGATCATCCATGTTAAGATCATTTGGCACAAATCGTTCAAAAGCCAGCCGTTCAACAACCGGATGGCGCCCCTGCTTAAATTTAAACGAACCTTTATCCCTAATTACCGGACGGCAATAATCATATTTTTCAGCCGTTTCTGCCAGCCCCTGGAGGCAATCAAGTTTGGCCAGCAGCTCAGATGCGAGGAGAAGTTCATCTATTGACTCAGATACCTCTTCCCTCAATGTTTCAAATAGTTCATATTCGAGCTGGGCCAGTTTATCACGAGCCCCGGTAATCTGTTCTTCCATGCGGTTTAATTCTTCAGTGGTGAACCTTTCAGCATTGACCAGGGTTTGTTTGCGGTGGTAATCTTCAGGAACTGCTTTGAGGTTTGCCCTGGTAATTTCAATATAATAGCCAAAGTTACGGTTATATCCGACTTTTAAAGTTTTAATACCGGTTCTCTGTCGTTCATTTTGTTCATAGGCGATAAGTGTATCGCTGCTGTTTGTAGAAATATCTTTTAGATGGTCCAGTTTTTCATTATAGCCTTTTTTAAACAACCCACCTTCTCTCAGAGTAAGAGGCGGATCGTCAACCAGGGCCTGATCTATAGTCTGGAAAAGCTTTTTTGTTGAAGGCATATTCCTGTTTATTCGCCTGAGAAAGCTTGCCTCGGTTTTTTCAAGACTTTCCCGGATTGGCTCCAGTAAATGCAGGGTATTTTTTAGGGCGACAAGGTCCCGGGCATTAATTCGCTGGTAGCTTAGCCTACTGCAGAACCTTTCAAGATCAAAAACGGCTTTCAATTTCTTACGAATCTCAACGCGCTGGATCGGCTTATTTAATAATTCTTCAACAGCATCCAGCCTTTCATTTATCAATACAGGATCGAGCAGGGGCTGTTCAAGCCATCTTTTCAACAGCCGGCGGCCCATGCCGGTCATGCAGTGGTCGAGCAGGCCGAGCAGGCTGCCTTCTTTGCCTCCTTCGCGTAATGACTGGGTTAGCTCGAGATTTTTTACAGTTATGCTGTCGATGACCATATTGCGGCTGCTGAAATACAATTCCAGGTTGTGAAAGTGACTGCCTGTAAGTGGAAGTTGCTGCAGCATTTCAAGGTAAACCAGGGCTGCTGAGGCTGCTGAAGCCGCCAGGGGATAACTGCTTAAATCAAGATTGTCCCATGTATTCTGGTCCCATCTATCGTTAATTATATTTTTAATTTCTTCTGCTTCGGGTAAAATTGTTAGAGTTTCTACAAGGGTGTTCATGTTACTATTCAACGAGTTCCTAACCAGTGCTGCCAGTTTATCTGAACTGCAGAGAATTTCAGCCGGTTCGAGCCTGCGCAGTTCATCAAGAATAATTTCAGCAGCATCTTCTCCAGCCTGTTCGGTTATTTTAAAGTCGCCGGTAGATATATCAACAGCAGCAAGGCCCATGCCCCTGTTTCCAGTTCCCGTGATGACTGCAAGGTAATTATTTTTCCCCTCGTCAAGCATGTCGGGGCTGGTAATAGTACCCGGAGTAAGAATCCTGGTTATTTCCCGCCTGACCAGCCCTTTTGCCTGGGCAGAGCTCTCGACCTGGTCGCATATAACCACTTTATAACCTTTTCCAAGAAGCCTGTTCAGGTATGATTCGGCCGAGTGGATAGGCACGCCAGCCAGGGGAATGGGGTTTTCACTGCCGGCGTCTCTTGAAGTGAGGGCAATTTCCATTTCGCGGGCAGCTGTTTCGGCATCGCCGTAAAATAATTCGTAGAAGTCCCCAACCTGAAACATCAGCAGTTTGTCCGGGTGCAGTTCCTTGATTCTTTTGTATTGTTCCATCATCGGACTATTACGGTTCAACTGATTTCCCCTTCCAATTCCCCGGTAAGGTGCCAGGTTTTAGCTTCGGTAATCTTTACCATCACCAGCCTGCCGGTCAGCGCTGATGGCCCGGGAAAATGAACAAGTTTGTTTGTCCTGGTCCGCCCTGTTTGCATAGAGTCGTTGTTTTTGCTCGGCCCTTCAACCAGAACCTCGAGCACCTTATTTTTTAAAGATTGGTTGACCTCAATGCTGATTGAATGCTGTACTTCGTTTAATCGCTCCAGCCGTTCTTCTTTTTCTGCATGGCTCAACTGATCTGCAAAAGCGGCTGCCCTTGTATTGCTGCGTGGTGAATAAAGAAATGAAAAGGCGTTGTCAAAACGAGCTGTTTTAAGCAGATCCAGAGTATCACGGAAATCTGTTTCGCTTTCACCCGGAAAACCGACAATTATATCTGATGTTATTGAAACGCCGGGTATCATCTCCCTGATTTGATTAATTAACTCCAGGTAATGCTCCCGGGTGTAGCGCCGGTTCATTATTTTAAGGATATTGTTGCTGCCTGACTGAACCGGAAGATGAAAATGTTCACAGACATTATCACCTTCTTTAACAGCCTGGATTAATTCCAGTGAAAGATCTTTCGGATGGGAGGTCATGAAGCGAATCCTTTTAATACCGCTAATCCGATCAATCCCGTTAAGAAGATCGGCAAAGTGGCAGCTGCCGGGCAGATCATTACCGTATGAATTAACATTTTGTCCAAGCAGGGTTATTTCCAGGTAGCCTTTTTCAGCTAACAACTTTGCTTCACTGATAATTGAATTATAACTTCTGCTTCTTTCGCGTCCCCTGACAAAAGGAACGATACAGTATGAGCAATAATTATTACAACCATAAATTACTGGCAGCCAGGCTTTAAAAGAACTGCTGTGTAACACCGGCAGCCCTTCCCGGTCGGCATAATCTTCTTCAATATCGACAATAGTTTTATTTGAACTTTCCGCTTTTAAAATCAGTTCCGGAAGCCTGGGCAGGGCATGAGTACCGAATATCAGGTTGACATGATGAAACCTTTTCCTTAAATATGCAGCTGTATCTTCCTGTTGGGTCATACAACCGCCGACTGCTATGATCAGCCCCGGTTTTTCATCTTTCAGTATTTTATATTTACCCAGTAGCGATGCTACCTTGTCTTCCGGCTTTTTTCTAACCGCACAGGTATTTACCATGATCAAATCGGCTTCTTCTGCACTTTTTGCGGTCAGGTACCCGATATTTTCAAGTATGGCGCAGATTATTTCTGAATCATGTTCATTCATCTGGCACCCAAGGTTGACCAGGTAATAATATTTGTTTTTATCTTTTCCATCTAAAGGTTTTGAGCAATTGCTGTTCAATTTAGAACACTCCTGGATTAATCTGCTGAGTAGATGACAACCCGGTTACGTCCCTCTTCTTTTGCCCTGTAGAGCGCATCGTCAGCCTGCTTAATCATCATCTCAATACTTTGTTCGCGGTTCAGTTCTGCAATACCAAAGCTTGCTGTCGCTTTAATATTCTCAGGGCCGATTTTTAATTCTTCAAATTTGTTACGGATTCTTTCTGCCTGGATCGAGGCTCGGCCGGAGTCAGCATGAACCAGCAAAATAATGAATTCTTCTCCACCGTACCGGGCAGGAAGATCTTCTTTCCTGCAGTTGCTCTCCAGGATTCTGGCAAATTCAACTAAAACATTGTCCCCGGCTTGGTGTCCAAACCGGTCATTTATTATCTTAAAATAATCAAGATCTGCCATAACTAGAGATAAAGGTATTTTATTTCTTGTTGCATTGGCATACATCTTTTGAAAATAATCAAGAAAGTATCTTCTGTTTGCAATGCCGGTTAGAGAGTCGTTTTTAAGCAAATCATTAATAGTGTCATTGGCTTTTTGCAGGGCTATATTCTTTTTATTTAGGTCCCTGGTCATATTGGCCATTTCGTTATTTAAAATGGATATTTCTTCGATGATTTTATCATCGGCTATCCATTTCTTTTCGCACAGGAAGATAAACCCCTTTCTGGTCCTTGCAGCGTATCCTTTCATACTGTAACGGTCAGATCGGCTCCCCTGAATTGTAAAATCGATCGGTTGGAGTTCTAGGCCAGAGTTTATCTTGCTGAACAAATCGTTATCTTCATCAGTGATAAATTTTCTGATATCTGTACCTACAGGCTTATCGTCAGAACCGGTAATCAGGGTAAATGTTTTATTACAGTCCCTGATTATGTAGTCAGAATCAACCAGGAGGATGGTTATGTTCCTGTTCCTGTTAAGATAGGCAGATATATAAGAATAGTGATCATCAAAAAATTGCTGTTCAAGCATTATCCCACCACTCTGAAGCCAGTCGAATGGCGTCTTGAGCCGTTGAACCGGTACCATCTACTCCGTTGGGGAACTTAAGCTGGGGGTTGGAACTGATGCTTAGTCCGCCCAGTATAATTTTCATTTTATCAAGCTGCTGATCTTTCCTGATCAATGAAACCAGCTCCATTGCTTTATCCAGGTTAAAAGGCATGCCTACCGAAATTGCCGTTAAAAAGGGTTTTTTTACTTTCAGGAACTCAAGAAGTTCTTCTACCGGAAGGTTGGCCCCCGTATAATCCACATCCCAGCCGTCAGCCTCAAGCAGGTCGGCGACCATCCGTGCGCCAATCTCATGGAATTCATTGGGCGCTGCTGTAACAACAGCTTTTCCTTTTGATTGCTCCATAACAACAAATTTAGGATATAGTAAAGACATTACTCTGGTTACTATGGCTGAGGCAAGATGCTCCTGGGCGACTGAAATATCACCCATTTCCCACTGCACCCCGATCCGGTAAAGTGAAGGTTGAATAACCTTCAGGTAAAATTCTGCCAGGTCAGAAGCGGTTTGAACAGAGTCGTTTGAAAGCTTAATTGCTTCCTGGCGATCACCCGATAGCAGGGCGTTGTGAAAAGCGGATTGAATTTTAGACCACTTTTCGTCGAAAATCGATTCTTCTAAAATTACTTTTTCTGAAGCCTCTTTGAACAGGTTATGTCTGTCAATAATCCATTTGTAGACCGCTGTGATCTGAGAGGCGCTGGCAGGTTTAAGCGCTTTACCGATCACTGTTATCCAGGTTTTAAGGGTTGCAGGGAAATATTCAACAGAAAAACCGCGGGCTGTGTAAGAACGGTATACCCAGGTTATTACCCTGATCATCAGCTGGTAATCGTTAAGTAAAAATACGTTGCTCATGAAAATTGCATGGTTAGCGTGGTTGTCGTACATAACAGAAAGCGGGTTTTGTCCGATTAACCCTTTAACTGATGGATCAGCCGTTATGAGCCGGTTAACCTCGTCGATTATCGATTCTTTATGGGTATCATAATCAAGGGCTGCGGCCGGAGACACAGCTTTTATTTCTTCAGCCATTTTTAATATGTCTGGCATTACTGAACCCCTTCCTGTGGACTATTTGCTCTCAGCTCTGCTATTATTATCTTTGATCACCTGGATGGCAAAATCAGGGCAGAGGTACTCACAGAGTTTGCATCCTGTGCAATCTTCGGGGTTGATAAATACAGGGCTGCCATCAGGCCCAGGCTCAAGATTCTTCTTGGGGCAAAATTCGAAGCAAATGCCGCAGTCCTTACATCTTTCATTGTATACTTTAAGTGTGAATCGGGTATTTCCCATTTTTCTTCATCCTCTGCGGCCGGTATATGTTAAACCGACTTATTTCAATATTTCTATTTTTCCTATTTAGTTCCTGCTTTTATAACGGTCCAGTTTTTCTAACCAGGTTTGAAATATAAAAGGTGAATTGCTTTTTTTCTTTTTATTATAATACAGCAAGATAAAAGCAATCAGAAGGGCCAGGAGAATCAGCAGCAGCCAGGGCGATAAACCGGCCAGCATTCTTAAAAGCTTAATTGTCAGGCCCATGGTTCCAGTCAGCGCTATACTTGCACCAATGGCAATCAGGCTGAATATAGCTCCTCCCAGAAAAGTGTAAAGTATAAACAGATAAAAATTCATATGCATAGCTCCGGCAGGAAAGGAGATAAAAGTGCGGGTGACTCCCCACAGTTGAGCCATGAATATAGAAAAATTACCGTACTTCTCCCATAAGGCCATTACGCGGGATCTGGAGCCCTGATCTGTTTTAATCGGAGTATCCTTGTGTACAGTTTGCCCGAAGAGGTTTATTTTAACTTTTTTTCCGACAAGGCTGCCAAGCATACCGATCAGGTAGCTGAAAATACTGCCAAAAGTAATGCCCAGTGTGGATGAGATGAATATGGTCCAAAATGATACCGTCCCACGCAGGATCATCGTTCCGGAAGTGAGCAGAACTATGGCTGAGGCAAAAGGGACGCCGGCACTTTCGGCAAACATGGCTGCCCCTATACCGATAGCGCCATACCTGGCTATTAATAATTCGGTTATTTCAAATATAGACTCAAAAGGTTCGACCGTTTCCAATTTTATCCCACCGCTTTGCCTGTCAAGAAGGCATACATGCCCCAGATACCCGCTTCCGGTTCCAGCGCAGCGGGAACAAGGGAAACAGATGCTATATCTACTGACGGTCTGATCGCATTCTTATATACATAACTTTTAATTCGTTCAAGATAATCCGGCCTGCCGCCGGCCACACCTCCGCCGATAACTATGCAGGAAGGATTGAGCAGGTTAATCAGGTTGGCCAGGCCGATGCCAGTTTTCATGGCAGCATCTTCGATTACAGCAGCTGCCAGTTCATTACCCCTGTCTGCTTCCTCGAAAACTCTTTTTGTATCTATTGTTTCATCCCCTGGATCACAACTGTCGATCAGGCTCCGGGCAGATCGGGCAATGGCGCTTCCCGAAGCCCATATTTCCAGGCAGTTTTCGCCCCCGCATTTACAGGTTCGCCCTTTTCCGTAAGGCTTAATATGACCAACTTCACCGGCAAAGCCGAAACTGCCGCGGTAAAGCCTGCCATCGAGAAATAAACCGCCACCAATTCCTGTACTGATAGTTATATATATGGCATGATTGTGACCCTGTGCTGCACCGAAATAAACCTCACCAATTACTGCCGCATTGGTATCATTCTCGATTAAAACCGAAGTAGAGAAGCTTTCCTCCATCATCTTCTTTAGCGGCACCGGTTGGTGCCAGTCAAGGTTTGGAGCCTGGTGAACAATACCGTTGCTCGTTTCGGTAAAACCGGCCATGCACAACCCTATACCATCTGGAAGGTAATTAACAGGCAGACCGAGCTCGCTGGAAGCTTCCTTCAGCATTTCTTTGACTGATTGAATTACTGAGCCGGGCAGGGACGGCCTGGGAGTGGTGGTTTTTTTTCTATAAACAACTGTACCGTCCTGGTCAATGAAAAGCATCAGTATTTTTGTTCCGCCTATATCCAGGCAGCAGTAATATTTTTTGCTCATTGTCCTTCTCTTTCTTCCTTTTAAATATTTATCTGACTACGATAATCCTTAACCTATTATAAGGCATGTGTGAGAAAGATAAAAGAATAACCCGCCGTGGTAAAAACGGGTTATTCCGGAAATTAACTATTATATCTCTGGATCAATGGCAGGAGCTGGGGTCAGTTTCTTCTCGTAAAGATAGTCTTCGTAGATATAAATCAGTTCTTTGTCGAATAGGGTTCTTTTCATATCCACAGTTACACTCCTCACCGCTGTCAGTAAATCTGCTGCTTCGTCATCAGAAAGATCAATACCATACTCTACGAATTTCATTTTTATTGCTTTTGAACCTGAGTGTTTGCCGATGACAATTTGCCGCTCCAATCCTACATCCTCTGGGCTGAAAACTTCATATGTAGATGGGTTTTTTAAAACTCCATCGGCATGTATCCCTGATTCGTGGGCAAATGTATTGGTTCCTACTATCGGTTTGCCCGGGTATAGCTGGCGACCTGAAGCCCGGGCTACATATTCGCACAGGTTTCTGAAATCGCGGGTATTAACCCCGATATTGACTCCGAACAAATGCTTGAGCGCCATCGCTATTTCTTCAAGGGCAGCATTTCCGGCTCTTTCTCCCAGGCCGTTTACGGTAACACCGATGAATTTAGCTCCCGCTTTTAGTCCGGCAAGGGCGTTAGCTGTAGCCATTCCAAAATCATTATGGGTGTGCATTTCTACATCCATCCCGGTTTTATCGATGAGCCTGCTTATTACTTCATATGTCTTAAAAGGTTCAAGAACGCCGATTGTATCGCAGAATCGCAGCCTGTCAGCCCCTGCAGCCTGTGCAGCTTTTGCAAATTTGATCAGGAAATCGATGTCGCTTCGTGACGCATCTTCTGCATTAACTGATATGTAAAGGTCATGGTTTTTGGCAAATTCTGTTGCATTGATCATATTCTCCAGGACCCAATCTCGTGATGTCTTCAGTTTATGCGCTATGTGAATATCAGATGTGGAAATTGAGATAGCAACAGAATCAACGCCGCAGTCAATAGAATGGCGGATATCTTCAGTATTGGCCCTGTTCCAGGCCATGATACTGGCCTTAAGTTTATAGGATACAATTTCGCGAATAACTTCTTTTTCGTCTCCGCCCATAACCGGTATCCCGGCTTCTATCTGGTGAACACCAAGATTGTCAAGCATCTTGGCTATACGCAGTTTTTCCCGGTTTGCAAAAACAACACCTGCGGTCTGCTCACCATCACGCAGCGTAGTGTCTACTAAAAGGGGCAATTCCTTTTTTAAAGAATCATGAAATCGTTCCATCTATGAACCTCCTGTCTTGTAATATATAATCAACCGAGTCGCAATTCCTCGGAACGTTTGGTAGCCTCTCTTACCGCTTTAATCAGACAGCTTCTAAATCCTGTTTCTTCTAAAACCAGGAGAGCAGCGCTGGTTGTTCCGGCTGGCGAAGTCACTATGTTGCGCAGTTCAGCAGGATGCTGCGAGTTTTGTTCGAGCATTTTCGCTGCCCCGATAACATTTTGAACTACCATTTTAGCAGCTGTATCTCTCCTGATCCCCACTGAAACACCGGCATCGATCATGGTTTCAATAAAAAGGTAAACATATGCGGGGCCAGTACCGCTTAAACCGGTTACTGCATCCATCAGTTTTTCAGGAACCCTGATCGTTAGGCCCAGGGGTTTTAGTAAATTTTCCACTTCCCGTTTTTCTTCATCGGTTATTGCGTCACCTGTGCTGACAGCAATGGTTCCTTCACCGACTAAACAGGGAGTATTTGGCATTAAGCGAATCACCTTGGTTCCGGAAGCAAGGCAGCTTTCAATAAAGCTGATTGTAATCCCGGCAGCTATCGATACATAAATCTGATCCGGTTGGACCATGGGCTTAACAGCATAGAGTAGGCCTTCAGTATCCTGTGGTTTTACGGCAATAAAAATATGCCTGCACTGCGGAATAAAGTCCTTAAGCTTCCCGGCAGGGACAGCTTCGAGCTCTCCGGCCAGCTGGTTCATCCTGTCCTGATCAAGATCATATAAAAATAGTGAACCGGGTTTAATGCCACCTGCCTTAACCATTCCTTTAGCCAGGGCTGATCCCATGGCTCCGCAGCCAATTATTGCAATTTTTTCATCATTCATTTGCAAAACTCCCTTGAAAATAAAGTCTTGGCAAATATTCTATCTAAGTTTGAATTATTTAGCAATAGAGGGTTAAACGAAAGGTTAGCGGAGAAGGAAAGAATTATTTTAACTTAATGCTTCTGTTTCAGAGCTGTAGATGTCACGGTCGCAGCGGAAACAAGCCTGGGCTTCTTCCGGTATGCAAGGTTTGCTGGTAGTGATCATGGCGCAAATATTTTTACCGACACCGGGGCCAAGCATCAAACCCTGGCCGCACATTCCCACGGCGAGAATAACTTTATCCAGTCCCCTTGCATAATCTATAATAGGAATACCATCAGGGGTCATTGGATAACAACCTCTCCAGGTTCGCCTGATCAAAAGATTTTTGAGTTTTGGAATCAGGTCGATCATGCGGCTGGCTAAAACCGGTAAAAATTCGGATAATGACTCCCTGTTGGTTCCCGGAAAGAGTTCCCTGGGAGTATAACAGAATATAATCTGGCCTTCTTTGTTCTGGCCAAAGTAAAAGTTTGTTGTTTTGCCTTCCGGCCCGGGGCGCAGATCAACAACCAGCGGGGCCAGGAAAGGTTTAACGGGGGCCGAAATGCCGGCTTCATGAGAGTCGGGGAATACGGGAATGTCAATGCCCAACAGCGGACCGTGCTGAGCGGCATCGGAACCGGCAGCTATAACAACCCATTCGGCGCTGTAGCTGTTCTTTGTGGTTTTAACTCCTGTGATGCAGTCTCCGTTGCGCAGGTAACCTGTTACGGCTTCATTGAATAGATATTGTGCGCCCTGTCTTTCTGCTTCCCGCTGAAACGCAATCGGAGCCAGGATTGAAGAGACCTGTCCATCTTCCGGTGAATAAGTGCCACCCAGTAATCCATTAGGGTTGATTCCCGGGATTATTTCCTTTATTTCTTCAGCTCCGACCCAGTTTATATTTAAACCGAAGGCTTTTTGAGCGGGCAGCAGGTTTTTTAAAGTAGTTTCGATGGTATTATCATAAACAGGGAAGCAGTAACCACCTGTCTTCCAACCGATATCAAAACCGTACTGCTCTTTCCAGCCGGAAAATATATTAATACTTTCCAGGCAGGTGCTGATTTTACCCGGGTCTGAATGAGTGGCTCTGATTCCGCCAATTGCAGCTTTATTATCACCCTGGCCGGAAGATGATCTTTTGTCGACTACCAGCACCCTCAGACCTGCCTTAGCCAGATGATAGGCAGTCGGATTGCCCACACTGCCGGAACCAACGACGATTACATCAAACACTTTATTCACCGTCACTGCTTTGGCCCTCCTTTTTGCCGCCGAGAAAACTTTCCAAATGCACTTCTGCAACTAGGGGCCGGTGTGTCGGCAGGGTTATTGCTGAAGCAGGCACACCTTCTTCTTTATATAAGCGGAGTATCAAATCTGTACAGGTTTTTCCGTTGCAACCGCCCAAACCGGTCCTTAAAAGGGCTTTAAGCTGATTCATGTCCCTGACTCCGTCACGGATGGCCTGCACGATTTCACTTTTACGCACTCTTTCACAGCGGCAGACAATAGGGTCATCCTCCGGAATGGTTTGCATAGCGACCGGTTCGCCGGGATCAATCTCCCTGATTCTGTAACCTGCTACAAGGTGGCGCTGATCGTAGGGAACCTCCAGCTTGAGTAATTTTCTGCTGTTCTGGGTTCGACCTTCCTTCAAGGCGATTATCTTTCCCGAGCCGATTGGGTTTCCTGTCATATCAGTGGTGGTTAGCATATTCCCGATCGAAATAAGATCTGTGTTAAACTCATAGGGCATCATTAAAAGCGCTTTTTCTTTTTTCGGATCATAATCTTCAATTACCAGGTTGATTGCCAGACCGGGACAGGCAAGCACGCATTTACCACATCCTATACAGTCACCTGAAAATTCCGGAAGCGACAGGATTGATCCATCCATGCTGATTAAATTCTTAGGACAGGCCTCTGTACAGGGGTTGCAGGGTATTTCCTGCACACAGCGGATTAATGGATATACTGCAGCCCCTGTCTCTTCCGGAGGGGTAAAGGTTTTACTGTCAGCAGAATGGCTCTTGAGAATTTCTCCGAAATGTTCCCATTCAGCCGGTACAGGCAAGTCCACTCCCAGGGACCGGGCGATACGGCGGCCGGTTATTTTCCCGGAAAAAATAGCAGCTGATGCTTCTGCAATTTCACTGGCATCTCCCGCAGCATAAACATCCATTCCGTATTCAACAGCTTTTTGGTGCAGTTCGTTCACCGGGCTCAGGCCGACTGCAATCAGCACGGTGTCAACATTAAAAGCTCTTTCAGTCCCGGGGACAGGCTTAAAGTTTTCATCAATGGCTGCGATGATTACTCTTTCAACTTTTTCCTTACCTTCGATACGCAGAACGGTATGTGATGTCCAGACAGGTACCCCGAAGCGCCTGATTTTATCTTCATGGACCTTGTAACCACCGCAGCGAGGAAGAGCTTCAACCAGGCCGACTACGTCAATTCCTGCCTGCAGGGCGTGGTAAGCGCCGATTAGTCCTACGTTGCCACCGCCGACAATAAAAAGTTTTTCTGCGCAGCGAATCAGGTCACGATTGACCAGGGTCTGAAAGGCGCCGGCACCGTAAACCCCGGGGAGATCTGCCCCGGGAATAGCCAAGCTTTTTTCTCTCGCCCCCGTGGTAAAGAGTACTTTTTCTGCTTTAACCAGTTTGTATGAACCGTTACCGGAGACACCTATTTTACCATCTGCGAAAACACCGATAGCTGTTGAATTGAGCATGGTTTTCACCGCAGGGAGTTTAACAAGATCAGCGAGCAGAATCTCTCCAATTTGCATGCCGCGGGTGCCGGCATAGCAGTCGTCAACTGAACCAAAAAAATTGTGAGTCTGCAAGCTCAGCTTACCGCCCAGCTGTTGCTTATCATCTACAAGAACTGTGTTTATTCCAACCCTGCCCAGTTCAATGGCGGCTGAAATACCTGCAGGTCCTCCACCGACAACCAGTACCTCTGTTTCAACCAGGGGAGGATCTTCTATTAAAAGCTTTGAAGGTTGCACGTCGGCCAGCCCGGGTACACCTTCAACACTCTCCACAAACATCCCCTCGGTTACCGGAGTCATGCAGCCTTTAACCGGTTTTCCATCGGCAATAACCATACATTGTGAACACTGGCCGTTAACACAATAAATACCCTGGGCGCTGTTATCACTTTTGTGGTGGCCGAAAACATGGATACCCGAAGCATAAAGAGCTGAGGTAATTACCTCGTTTTTCCGTGCTTTCAGGGAGCGGCCGTTAAATGTAAAACCGGTAACAGCCTGGTCAGGGGCCTGCAAAATGGGGTGCCTGTTAATCCTGAAGCTGTCCTTATCTTCTATTTCATTGCTGCTTGGTGCAGCACATTCCTTTTCATATAAATACATAGATTTTAAAGGTGAGCATAACCAGGCCCCGGACCGGAACATTAAATTATATTGAAGATACTGGTCAGGACTGACACAGAGAGTTTCTCCCCTGGTATTCCTGGCATGTTCAAGCAGCTCTTTTCTTTCGGCGTTGCTGATGCAGAACTTAAAGCTTTTGCCATTATCTTTCCCGGCCAGTTCGTCCAGGCTGACCAGGTTATATCCCCTGTTCTGCAGATCATCGGAAGGTGGAACCAGGGTGAGAACGCGTCCGGAATTAAATTCTGAAATTTGCTGCTTGCGGAGAAACGGTAATGCTTTTATCCCCTGCCTGTTCAGAAACTGCAGGGCAGATTTGACGATATGCAGGACATAGTCTTCTCCTGTCAGCAGTTCGAGCAACAGGTGCAATTCTGGCAGATTCCCGAGGTACAAGGGCTCTTTGATCTTGCAAACAGGCTGCTCTTTAAAAAGTTTATCAATTTTATCCGGCATTTTAAGTGAAGAACCCGGTCTGTTTTTTAGGGCATCTATTAATATAAGCGCATAATCTAACGATATGTCATTAATAATTTGGTGGCTGTTGTTTTCAAATATTTCGGCCTGATCAAGCTTTGTGGTATATTCTTTCCAGACCTGGAGGGGCGCGCAGGAACCGGGCCCTGGTTTCAGGAGAGTAACCCTGTTTGAATCAAAATCGAGAAAGTTTAGCAATTCCCGGAGGGTATCAACCATTTTTTCAGCTAAAATGCAGCCTGCGCCAAATGGGCAGGTCTCTTTTTCGCGGCAAATCAGGGATACACTTCGGGCACCGGCAGCGAAATAATTAAGCACTGTTGTAAGATGAACGGCACCGATACAGCTGACCCTGATCAAATCTTCTTCGAGCGTTGATTTTGGAATACGCGCACAGCCAAATATAATGTCTTTACCGGTAATCGCCCTGTCTGTCAATTGCCGGGCTGGCGAAGTCTGTTCATTGGTTTCTTTTTGGCTGATCGCGCCCGAGGGGCAGGAACCGGCACAAATACCGCATCCCCGGCATGTATCCGGTGAAATATAAACCAGTGGTTCTTCACCGATTTTTACCAGTGAACGCGGGACAGAAAATGGGCATACTTCTTCACATGAACCACAGCCGCGGCATAAAGAGCTGTCAACAGAGCATACCGGAACCTGAAAGTTACGACCCCAGATAGTTAAAATACCATTATTTTGTTCAATAGGGATCGCTGAAGTAGGACAAATTGAGGCACAGGTGCGGCATCCTGTGCATAGTACTGCCTGGTTATCAGGTCCGGAACCGATATGCTTGGTTATACCTCTTTCCAGGGTTGCAAGTGCCCCGGGACCGTAATCCTGGCACACGGTGGTGCACAAACCGCACAATATACAATTGTCACCCTTCTTATTAAGAGTGAATGGCGATTGCTCTACTCCTTCAAGACGGGCCATATCTCTGATAATTTTGGAATCGGGAAATTCGGCAAGGTAAAGTTCAAATAAAGCTCTTCGTGTTTTTACAACTTTACTGCTGCGTGTTTTTACTATCAATCCCTGTTCAACTGGATAGAGACAGGAGGTAACCAGTTTAGAAGCGCCCTGCCATTTCTCTGAGCTGACTTCAACTATGCAAAGACGGCATGCGCCGGCCGGTGACAGGGAAGGATGATCACAGAGGGCAGGAATGTAGATACCCATACTCCTCAGTGTGTCAAGCAGCATAACTCCTTCTTCTGCTCTTACCGCCTGGTTGTCTACTGTAATATCAATCATTTTACCCATAATGGTCCCTTCACCTGCGTAATTCAATTTTCTACGACTATTGCATTAAAATTGCAGGTTTGCAGACATAGACCGCAGCGACTGCACAATTCAAGGTTAATAATATGCTGTTCCTTTTTATCCCCGTTTATAGCTCCTGTTGGACAAATTCTGGCACAGCGTCTGCAGCCTGTACAATCCGCTGTAATCCTGTACGAAATTAAGGCCCTGCATACCTTTGCAGGACATTTTTTTTCAATTATATGGGCCAGGTATTCTTCCCTGAAATGTTTAAGAGTGCTGCGAACAGGGTTCGGCGCTGATTTTCCCAGTCCGCACAGGGAACCAGTTTCAAGCAGATCCAGTAAAGTTTCTATTTTATCGAGATCTTCCGGTTCACCAAGTCCACTGCAGATTCGGGAGAGGATATCATACAGTTTATTTAAACCTAATCTGCAGGGTGTGCACTTGCCGCACGATTCAGCAGCAAGAAAACCTATAAAATATCTTGCCACATCTACCATGCACGTGTCTTCATCCATCACGATCATACCGCCGGATCCCATCATCGAACCCTCAAGGGTTAGGCTGTCAAAATCTACGGGTAAGTCCAGCTTGCTTTCAGGCAGACAGCCTCCTGAAGGGCCGCCGGTTTGCACGGCTTTAAAGACCTTGTTGTTTAAAATGCCTCCGCAGATATCAAAAATAATTTGTCGCAGGGTTATACCCATGGCAACTTCGACAAGCCCGGTATTTTTTACTTTTCCCACTACCGAGAAAACCTTGGTTCCGGGGCTTGATTCTGTTCCGGTTTGAGAATACCAGGAGGCACCTTGATCAATGATCACGGGAACATTGGTAAAAGTTTCAACATTATTCAGCACGGTCGGCTTGTTGTAGAGCCCTCGCCGGGCAGACCGTGTATATTTAGCCCGCGGTTCTCCTGACTTACCTTCAATCGACTGCATTAGGGCTGTTGATTCACCGCAGACAAAAGCCCCTGTTCCGCGGTTAATCTTGATATCGAAAGAAAAATCTTTACCGCATATACCAGAGCCCAGAAAACCGGCAAGCCTGCATTGTTCAATAGCCAGGCTTAAATGTTTAAGGGCCCGGGGGTACTCTTCGCGAACATAGATGTAACCCTGCTCTGCACCCACTGCGTAGGCGCAGATGATCATACCTTCAATTACCGAGTATGGATCACCTTCCATAATACTGCGATCCATGAAAGCCCCGGGATCTCCCTCGTCCCCGTTACAGATAACGTAACGGGTTGCCGAAGGTACGTCAGCGCTGGCACGCCATTTTTTGCCAGTGGGGAATCCTCCCCCGCCCCTTCCGCGTAGCCCTGATTTTTCTATTTCAGAAATGACCTCTGACGGGGACATTTCATAAAGGGTTTTAAAAAGTGCATTAAAACCACCGCCGGAGATGTAATCATCCAGACTGAGGGGATCAACGATACCAAGATTTCGCAGGGCGATGCGTTTCTGTCCTTTAAAAAATGGTATTTTGTTGTAATGTTCTATGCTGAACAAAGAATCGGGGTCATGGTATAATAACCGCTCGACAAAATTTTTATTAATTACAGTTTCATTAATTATTTCCGGAGCATCACCGGGTTGCACATTACAGTAAAATATATTGTCCGGTTTAATAACAACCAGGGGTCCTTTTTCACAAAAACCCTGGCAGCCTACTTTTTTCAGAAGAAGGTTTACAGGTAAATGATTATTTTGTTTTTCCAGTTCTATTTTTAGCGCTTCGGCTACCATGTAACTGCCCTTGGCCAGGCAGCCGGTTCCCGCACAAACCAGTATTTCAGGAACATCATGCACCCTTGATTTAATTATTAATTCCCTTGCAGCTTCATAATGCTCAACAGAGGTTATTCTGTCAGCGACCAGACTAACAGGTGCTTTCTCGATTTGCTTTAAACCAGTTTTACCTTCACCGGAGCTGCATTCCTTCAGCAGCCTGTTCAACCCGGACGAGGATACATTACCGTGGTAATCACCGTCTATCACCAGCACGGGTGCCATCGCGCAGGCTCCTACACAGTGGACAGAGTTTAATGTAAACTCGTGATCTTCTGTTGTTTCACCGGGGCTGACACCCAACTTTTCCTTCAACTGATCAAGCAGCAGCGAGGCTCCCCTTATGTGACAGGCAGTACCTTCACATACTTCAATTTTATGTTTTCCGCCGGGTTTTAAACTGAAAGAATTATAAAAGGTTGCAATGGAATAAATTTGTGGTTGAGGCACGCCCAGGTATGATGATACTTTCTCAACTGCTTCGGGAGAGATAAAACCAAGTTCGCCTTGCACATCCTGAAGGATCATAATCAAGTTAGAAGTTTCCGGCTTATAACGACAAACAATGGCTTCTAGAAGCTTCGAATTATTGCTCATTATACATCCTTCAGATGTCATATTATTTTAAAAAGTAAATACAGCTACTATCTTGATAACTACCTATTAAATTATATCAGAGGGGATTTTAAAGTGTCAATAAATCAGGCAGCGAAGGTTTATCAGGGGAATAGCAATCTTGACGGAAGAAGCATATAAATAAACCAGATTCCAACAGGCCTTCTAACCAACCGCCGTATCTTCTTCGCTTTACCATCTGCAGCTGAGCTTCCGCCACCGCCTTTGGATGGCCTTCCCTCAACCTCCGGAAAGTTACTTTGCGATACGTTCTGAGAATTCCGGTAAATCCCGGCCTGGCGGCCTTTCATTAACCGTCTCTTTCAGTGACCCGGTTTTGCGGGGTAATCTGTATACGGTTTAAGGTTATAGCCCTTGCTCCGTTACGATCGCGCCCCTTGAACCCGGACCGGTTTGCTATACAGTCTCTCGGAATCTGGTAAAAAAATTATTGATCACTTTAACAGATTTGTCAATACCTTTTTTATATTAAAAATGATTAGTTTTCATTAAATATATTTCCGATAATATCAATAGCCCAGTCCAGGTCTTCCTTACTGACAACCAGCGGCGGGGCCAGACGAATAATATTTTCGTGAGTTTCCTTGGCCAGGATACCATTGTCCATTAATTTTTCACAATAAGGTCTGGCTTTGCCTTTTAGTTCAATACCGATCATTAGCCCTTTACCCCTGATTTCTAATATCTCGGGATTAGAGATCTTTTTCAGCTTTTCGATCATATAATTACCAAGTTCATTCGATTTTTTAACCAGTTGTTCTTCTTCCAATATTTCTAGAGCTGTTAAAGCGACTGCACAGGCCAGCGGATTACCACCGAACGTTGAACCGTGGGATCCCGGTTCGAACACCCCAAGTATTTCTTCAGATGCAGTAACGGCAGAGATAGGCATTATTCCTCCGCCCAGAGCTTTTCCAAGTATATAAACATCAGGAATTACTTTTTCCCAGTCACAGGCAAACAATTTGCCGGTTCTTCCAAACCCGGTTTGAATCTCATCAGCTATGAAAAGTATTTTATTTTCGCGGCACAGCTGATAAGCATCTTTTAAAAACCCTTCGGGAGGAATTATTATTCCACCTTCACCCTGAATAGGCTCGATTAACAATCCTGCCGTATTGGGGTTTATAGCTTCTTTCAGGGCATCGATGCTGCCGTATTCAATTATTCTAAAACCCGGGGTAAAAGGGCCAAACCCGTCACGATAGGACTGGTCGGAACTGAAAGAAACAATAGTTACAGTTCTTCCGTGAAAATTACCTTTGCAGGTGATAATTTCTGCTTTATCTTCAGGGATATTTTTATTGCGGTAAGCCCAGCGGCGAACAGCCTTAATTGCAGTTTCAACAGCCTCTGAACCGGTATTCATTGGTAAAACCATTTCTTTTCCCGTTAAGCGGGATAATACTCTGCAAAATTCTCCGAGCTGATCGTTATTAAAAGCTCTGGAGGTTAAAGTTATTTTATCTGCCTGTTTTTTAAGAGATGCGATAATTTTAGGATGACAGTGGCCAAAATTCATGGCTGAATAAGCGCTGAGCATATCCATATAACGATTGCCCTCCGGATCGGTAACCCAGGCACCTTTGCCATCAGTGAGGACCACGGGGAGGGGCAGGTAATTCCTGGCTCCATATTTTTCATTCAGCTCCAGTAATTCTTTAGTTGACTTCATAGTCTACACCTCATTTGCCTTATTTAATAAAAAGATTGTCCATCTTTCTTTCTACAATTTTATAGCGCTGGTATATGCCTTCCCACGATTTATACGGTTTGTTTTCGTGGTTGGCATTCCAGGTATCCTTAATCCTGTTCCAGAATGCTTTTGAACCTTTGGCCGGGGGCCCCCCTTCTTTTCTGACCAGGTAAAACAGCCGGACTTGTTCATCACTGAGAGTTTTAGTTTTTCTTATTTTTAACTCGGTCCGGTATCTTTCATAGATATTTTTCAGCTCTGCCGGTGATATGTCGGCGCTGTGCAATTCTATGCTGAGGCTTCTTTTAAGCAGTCTTCGTCTGCCCAATCTATCGTCGTTCAGATCTGTCGGTTCTGATGGCAGCAGGGCACGCCCCGATTTAACAGCAATTACAATTCTCAGCAGAATCGGTTCCAATCCCGTCAGTAAATAAACAGTAACTGCATGAGGTTTAAAACCGGTTGACGAGGATATATTTTCAATCTTGCGGCTTATCGAATGAAGAAGCGATCCCGGTTGAACCCATACAGTTTTAATAGTATTGTTTTCCGGGAAAAATATATTTCTTTTTAAAAATGATAATCCTGCGGGGTTAGAAAACGCGGAATCTGAAGCTTTACTGCTGCCTGATTCGTCCGCCCTGGCAGTAGATTCTACCCAGTGAACAGCACTTCTCAGGTCATTATTAAATGGCGGTTCGGGTGCACCAAATAGTTCTTCCCTGATCTGACTGACCCAGGGTTCAATGCAGGAAACAAGATAATCACTGGCGACCAGATCCTGAAGTTTAATGCCAATATCATCTGTAATACCGTATAAGTCGTCAGCATCCTTAATAGTATTGATCCTGATCCGTTCAGCCAGTCGATACAGTGATTCAGGCGATTCTGCAGGTAAGTTTCCATTTATAGTTTCAAGAAGATCGGCGGCATTAAGCAGGGCAGGATGCCCCTGTAGATCGGGCGGAGCGTTATTCTGCAGTTCATTCAAGAGTGACTGCCTGGGCATGTGGCGGGCCCCTTCCGAAAAAACATATTGAAACAAGATGCTGCAACTTAATGGCAGCATCTTGTTCCATTTTTTTGTGGCAGGGGAGACAGGACTTGAACCCGCAGCCTGCGGTTTTGGAGACCGCTGCTCTGCCAGTTGAGCTACTCCCCTTCGCCAAAAATATTTTATTCTATTTGCAGGTAACTGTCAACCGGAGACAGTTGCAATTAAAAACTGCCATGTTCAGTGCGGGCAATTATTTCATCCTGCAGCTGTTCACTTAAATTGTTGAAATAATCGCTGTAACCTGCCACCCTGACAATAAGATTCCGGTGTAGTTCAGGCTTAAGACGGGCTTCCCTGAGTGTCTGTGCATTAACAACATTGAACTGTATGTGATGCCCATCCATACGGAAATAAGCTCTCACCAGGTGTACCAGGTTGAGCAGTCCTTTCTGGCCGGAAAGAACCCCTGGAGAAAACTTCATATTTAAAAGGGTGCCACCGGTTTTCAGGTGGTCCATCTTGGATGCCGATTTAATTACAGCAGTCGGACCTTTCACGTCTGCTCCCTGAACGGGGGAAATTCCTTCTGACAGGGGCATCCCGGCCAATCTGCCGTCAGGAGTGGCACCAATTACCGATCCGAAATATACATGGCAGGTCGTAGGCAGCATGTTGATGTGATAAGTTGCGCCGCGTACACTTTTTCTGCCATCGACCAGGTCATGGAAAATTGAAAATAGCTGTTGCATCACGGAATCGGCATAATCATCATCATTACCGTAACGATGATTACTGCGCAACAGGAAGTGGCGAATGCTTTCATGATTTGAGTAATTGGCTGCCAGGGTTTCAAGAATATCGTTCATGCTGAAACGTTTATCTTCAAAAACATATTTTTTCAGGGCAGTAAAGCTATCGGTCAGTGAACCGATACCAACACCCTGGATATAATTTGAATTGTAACGGGCCCCTCCGGCGTTGTAATCCCGGGCATTTGCCAGGCAGTCATCAATAATCAATGATAAAAACGGCGCCGGCATATTTTCAGCATAAAGCTTCTCTATGACCTGGTTGCCGGCTATTTTTATCTCGATAAAGTATTTCAGCTGTTGTTTATAGGCTTCAATTAAATCATTGTACGATTTAAAAGACCGCGGATCGCCCGTATCCGGACCAAGCTGTTTACCGCTGACCGGATCGACTCCGCGGTTAAGGGTGACTTCCAAAACCTTGGTCAGGTTAAAATAACCGGTCAAAATATAACTTTCTTTACCAAAAGCCCCGGTTTCAACGCAGCCGCTGGTACCTCCCTGACGGGCGTCAGAAAGTGTTTTCCCCTGGGCCAGTAGTTCCTGAACCACAGCATCTGCATTGAATACTGAAGGCTGTCCCCATCCTTCGCGAATCACTTTACCTGCCTCTTTTATAAAAAGATCTGGGCTTTTTTTGCTAACCTGAATATTAGTGCTCGGTTGAAGCAGACGCATTTCATCGATTACTTCAAGCAGGAGGTATGTAATTTCATTAACTCCGTCCTTTCCATCTGCCTCTAAGCCACCCAGGTTAATATTGCAGAAGTCAGTATAGGTGCCGCTTTCTTTCAGGGTTACTCCTACCTTAGGTGGGGCCGGCTGGTTGTTGAATTTAATCCAGAAGCATTCCAGCAGTTCCCTGGCCCGTTCTTTGTCAAGTGAACCATCCTGAAGGCCGGCTTTGTAAAAGGGGTTCAAATGCTGGTCTAATCTTCCGGGGCAGAAAGAGTCCCAGGTATTCAGTTCAGTAATAACACCGAGGTGTATAAACCAGTAGTGTTGAAGCGCTTCACGGAAATTACGGGGTGAATTGGCCGGGACGTGTCTGCATACAGAGGCTATATTCAGCAGTTCTTCTTTTCTCTGCATGCTCAATTCTGACTCTGCCAAAGTTTCAGCTTTTTTTGCATATCTTTCCGCAAAAGAGATCAGGGCCTCAGCGCAGGTACGCATTGCCCTGAGCTGTTCTTTTTTGGTCAGCGCTGAAGGATCATTCTCGTAATCGATGGTTTTTGCCCTATTATCTGCCTGGCTGATTAAATCGAGCATACCAAACTTGTAAATATTACTGCCGCCTACAGTGTGACCAGGGGCGCGTTGCTCCATAAATTCTGTAAAAATACCAGCAGAGTAGCAATCATGCCATTTTTGATCCATATTATTAAAGATAACCTGGCGCATCGAACGATTTTCCCAGTAAGGAATAATTTCTTCCTGCTGCACTTTTTTTACATCTTCACTGACTTTAAAAGAAATTTTCTCCCTGCTGTTGATTAAGTCAAGATCTTCAAGAGTGTGACAGCATAATTCAGGATAGGTCGGTGTGGCCTGGGGTTTAGTTCCCCGTTCACCGACGATCAATTCATTATCGCCGATATAAATAGTTTTATTCTCCATCAGTTCTTTAAAAACAAGGGCTCTGAGCACAGGAGCGCTGACCGTTCCAGAATACTTCTTATAAGCTTCGGTAACTAATTGTGCGCGCTCAATAGAAATTGAAGGCGGCGTTGTTTCGCTTTCATTGCGCAGGTATTTTATTCTTTCATTAAAACCACGTGCTGTATCAATCATTGTACTCTTCTACCTCACAAGTTATTTTTAATCCGGCCCTGGTAAAAATATCTTCAAAACGTTTATAACTGTCTGTTTTCGGTTTATCGATACCGTTTAGTTTATATTCAAGATCAAGATCCCTGTATTTTGCCGTACCAAGGTTATGATAAGGAATCAGTTCGGCTGTTTCAATTCCATTGTCGGATATAACCTTGCTAATATTTTCTATATCGGCCATCCCATCGTTGATGCCAGGAATAACGGGTATGCGCACCTGAACAACAGCATTTGCTTTAACCAGGGCTTCCAAATTATTTTGGATCAGCTTGCCCGTTACACCCAGGTATTTTTCACATTTCCCGGGGTCGATCAGTTTTAGATCAAACAGGTAAAGGTCGGTGTAATCCAGTGTTTGCCTGATGTTCTGCCAGGAAGTATGTCCACAGGTTTCAATTGCGGTGTGAATACCTCTTTTATTAACCATTTTCAGCAGGGTCATAAGAAATTCCGGCTGAAAAAAAGGTTCACCTCCTGATAAAGTGACCCCTCCCCCTGATTCTTCATAAATGATCGAATCTCTATTTATTTCTTCAACAACCTGATCAACGGTTACAGTTTTTCCGGCTGCTTCATATACTCCAGCCGGACATTTTTCAACACAAACCAGGCAAAGATCGCAAAGCTTGCGGTCAATTTGCGGCCCACTGGAAGTCATGTTTATCGCCTCCCGGGGGCAGCTTTCCAAACAGGAGTTACAACCGAGACAGCGACGGGAATGCCTGAAAAGCACCTGGTTTAAACTTATTCCTTCCGGGTTCTGGCACCAGGGGCATTTCAATGGACAACCCTTAAAGAAAACGGTAGTTCTGATTCCTGGACCATCGTGTAATGAAAATTTTTGTATGTTAAATATGTTTCCTGTTGTCATAAATTCTCCTCAGAAATGTTCATCAGTATTATAACAAATTCTAAGACCAGTTGTTAGTATTAAAAATATGATGTACGATTTCCCTGTGCTATAATATAAGGCAAACGAATAACTGCACATAACGGTTGGAGGGATCAAGATGCCCCGAATGAAACAGGCTGGATCGAAAAAAACGATAGATCCGGCTTATATGGAAAGAATTAGTTTCTTGAAACAGAGGGTTTTGAACACAACTCCGGAAATGGACCTGGAAAATGCCCGACTGCTGACTGAAGGCTTCAGGGAAGCTGAAGGACGCCCCCTTGTTATCCGCAAAGCAAATGCTTTTCGGAAACAATGTTACGAAAAGAAAGTTGTTATCTGGGATCAAGAACTGATTGTCGGTTGTCCAGGCAGTAAAATCAGGGGTGGTATTCTCTGTGCTGATTCCTGCTGGTCAGTTCTTGACAGTGAACTTGACACGATAAATACCAGGAAGTATGACCCTTTTACCCTGAAGGACGACGATCGTGAAATATTTGAAAACGAAATTCGTCCTTACTGGCAAGGACGCTCAAATTATGAAGAGTGGCTGGCCCAGATTCCTGAGGAAACCCGTATTTTGCGTGATAACGGGGTAGTATACATAAATCGTAAGGCTGTGCGCGGCTGGGGAGAAACAACCGCCGGCTATAAATGGCTTATTAATGAAGGCCTGGAGGGAATAGTCTCCAGGATTGAAGCCAGGAAAGCTAATCTTGATATTACCAGGGCCGGAGATTATGAAAAGTATTGCTACCTGGAGGCCCTGCTAATAGTAGCGGACGGTATGGCCAGGCTGGCCGGACGTTACGCCCTGGAAGCAGAAAGGCAGGCAGCTTCTGAAGAAGATGCGAATCGCAGGGAGGAATTACTGGAGATCGCCACGGTTTGCAAGCAGATTCCTGCCGGCCCGGCCCGGACCTTCCGTGAAGCTTTGCAATCACTATATTTTTACCAGACTTTTATATTTATGGAGCAAAATGCTGCAAGTTACAACCCGGGCCGCATGGATCAATATCTCTGGACTTTTCTGAAGGCTGACCTTGAGGCAAAAAGAATGACTACTGAAAAAGCCCAGGAACTTTTAGACTGCCTCTGGGTTAAATTTAGTGAGCCATGTCTTTTTCAGGATGCCCAAACAGCTGAATTTGCTGCCGGTTATCCCATGTTTCAAAATGTTTGTGTCGGCGGAGTTGATAATAACGGCAGAGATGCTGTAAATGAGCTCTCCTATATGATATTACAGGCTACCATGGACGTTAGACTTTACCAGCCCTCTCTCTCTGTCAGATACAGTCTGTCTAAAAACCCAAATGCTTTTTTGCGAAAAGTAGTGGATTTGATTAGCCTTGGTACTGGATTTCCAGCTTTTCACAATGATGATCTCGGCATTATGATGGTTATGAACAAGGGCATTCCTCTGCAGGAAGCCTATGATTGGAATCCCTGCGGCTGTGTGGAAACGAATCTTGAAGGCCGCCTGCGTCAGTATACTGCCCTGGCGGACATAAATCTGGGAAGCATGGTGGAATTTGCTTTACTGGATGGTAAAAACAGGAAGCATAACCTGGTTCTTTCAACTCGGACTGGGAACCCCGAATCGTTTACATCATACAACTATTTTTTGGATGCAGTGAAAGCTCATATTGCCTACGCTGTAAAAGCGGTTGTTGCCGGCAGCCACGTTATTGATGAAATTGGTCTTAACAGGCCGGTTCCGGCACTTTCATTAACTTTTAAGGAATGCATCGACAATGCCCTGGATTATGCCTGGGGCGGTGCAAAATATAATGTTGGAAATGGGATTATATTGATTGGTGTGGCTGATTTAATCAACAGCCTGGCCGCGGTTAAGTATTTAGTCTTTGACACCGAAAAAGTTTCCATGGCTGAACTGCAGGAAGCTCTTGAAAATGATTTTGAAGGTTACGAAGAAATATATAAATCATGTTTGAATGCGCCCAAGTATGGCAATGATGATCCCTATGTCGATCAGATCGCCGGCGACATATTCACCTATATTGCTGACGAAATTGAACAATATAAAAGTAAATACGGAAAAATGACCCCTGGTATATTGCCTGTTTCAGGTAATACCCCTTTCGGTCTCGAGGTTGGTGCCCTCCCCTCCGGAAGAAAAGCCTGGAAGCCTCTTGCTGATGGAGTCAGCCCCAGCGGAGGGACTGATTTAAACGGACCCAGCGCTGTTATCAAGTCGGTAGCTCACATTCCACACGGTCGCTTTGTTCAGGGTACGTTATTAAACATGAAGGTTGAACCTTCCATGCTCAATACGGAAAACGGGATAACCCAGATGATGGCCCTTTTAAAAAGCCTCTGCAGCCTGGGGGTTTACCACGTTCAATTTAATGTAATTGATCAGGAAATACTGCTCAGGGCTCAGGAAGATCCTGATCAATACAAAGGACTGCTGGTGCGAGTAGCAGGTTATACAGCATATTTTGTAGAGTTGGGTAAGGATGTTCAGGATGAAATAATCGGCCGTACGGTTCAGCAGGTGATTTCATAGTGCCAGGTATTGATACAACCGGTCTGGTTACCGGTAATCTAGTTAGGATTGAGCGATCTTCTATCCATGACGGACGCGGATTAAGGACAGTAATATTTCTCAAGGGTTGTCCCCTGCACTGCCCCTGGTGTTCTACTCCTGAATCGCAAAACTTTTCTCCCGAAAAAGGCTACGATATGGATCTGTGCTGTGCCTGTCTGCGCTGCATCGGGGTATGCCCAGTTAAAGCGATTACTCCCGCTGATGATCATTTTTCAGTAGTTACCGACAGGGAAAAATGTATAGCCTGTTTCAGCTGCTATGAAGTATGTCCTTCCAGTGCAGTAAAGAAATACGGTAAAATTATGTCAGTTGACGAGGTTATGGAAGAGATCAGTAAGGATGAAATTTTCTATTTTCATTCCGGGGGTGGTGTGACAATTAGCGGTGGCGAACCACTCTGCCAGGCGAAATTTTGTTCCGGAGTTTTTAAAGAGTGCCGCCGGATAGGTGTTCATACAGCCCTGGAAAGTAGCCTGCAAGCCGAATACTCAAACCTCGAAGCTCTTTTACCATTTCTCGATCATTTATATGTCGATATCAAGCATATGAATGACACCCTGCATGATTTGTGGCTCGGAATGAGCAACGAAACGATTCTTGCAAACATAGAAAAAGCTGATCAGTCTGCTAACCAGTTCAGCATTGCAGTTAGAATTCCCATTATACCAGGTTTTAATGACGATAGCGGAAACCTTGAATCAACACTAAATTTTTGCAGTAAGCTAAAAAAAATAATAGAAATAGAGCTTTTACCCTATCACCGTCTCGGTTCTAATACATATAACTTATTGAACCGGGAATACGGCTGCAGAAATTTACAGCCTCCTTCTGCTTCCCGTATGCAGGAATTAGTACAATTTATGCAAAGCCGAGGCAGCGCTATTCCTGTAAGAGCTGCTGGCAGCATCAGCGCAGAATAAAACCATTTCCCAGAGGGTCATTCGGATCTATAATCATTTTATTAATGCCGCAAATATGCGCTGACCCGGTCACCCTGGGGACGACGGCCTGCAAAGGACCAACTGTGGTTTCTTCAACTGCTTCTCCCCTGAAGGTTGATCCTATGATACTTTCCACAATAAAAGACTCGTTTAAGCGCAGTTCTTTTTTAAACACATGAAGAGCTGTTCTGGCACTAACTCCTGTACCGGTTGGGCTGCGATCTACCTCGCCATCGGCAAATATACAGACATTCCTGCTGTGATTATTGCTGTTAAGTGCAGGGCCGGTAAAGATCACACCATACAAAAAGCCGAGATCTTTTTCAAGGGGATGCACAATATCCATCTCTGCTGAAATTGCTTCTTTGATCAGCATCCCTTTCTCGATCAGATCGCGGAAACCACTCTGATCTAATTTCACACCCGCTTCTTCAGCATTGACAAATGCATAAAATGCTCCTCCGAAAGCAATGTCAAAAGAAATAGCACCAAGAACGGGAATATTAATCTCCTGGTCAAGGGCATAGACAAATGAAGGAACATTGTAAAACGAAACATCTTTAACCATGTTATTTTCCCACAGGGGTTCTGCTGTTACTCTTCCGGCAGGAGTATCAATCTTTACCTGCTTAACATCTTTTCCTAAATTGCAAAGCCCAGTTTCCAGGACTACCTTTGTTACAGCGATAATGCCGTGGCCACACATACTGCTGTATCCTTCATTGTGTGTAAATAAAACCCCAAAATCACCATCAGAGGTTACCGCTTCTGTTATAATGCAGCCGTACATGTCGGCATGTCCCCTCGGTTCCCACATTGTTGCTTTCCTTAAATGATCAAGATTTTCAAGGGCATAACGTCGTTTTTCCAATATAGTATTCCCCGGAATAACAGGATAACCTCCGGTAAAAATGCGTAAAGGTTCTCCCCCGGTGTGAGCATCGATTGCCGTAATTATTTGCCAGCCTTCCGGTACATCCCATTTAATCATTGTTTTCTCTCCTTTAAATATTTAACAATAAGCCTGGAATAGAAGGTAATAAATATCAGCATAAATGAAAATCCAAAAGTAAGCAGAACCCCGGTTAGGTTTTCCATGTAACCCGGTTTAACTAGGAGCATCAACCCCATGGTTAACATCAGGCTGCCGGCAATCAGCTTAAGCAGACGCCCTCTTTCTTCGGTTATTTTAATTGATTGCATCCTGATAACTGCAATCCCGAAAATAATCAGTTCAATCAGAAGGTAAAGAAAAAGATAAAGAGCAAACAGGGCTATAAAATAAATTGGGCTGAGATCGGCATTACTGACTATACTGCTCCAGATAAAGGGGAAACCTGCTGTGCAGGGCAGCTCGACGAGAGATATGCCTAGAGCCATCACCGCGGTGGCTGCTATGGTAGGAAATAATCCATCCTTGTAAAAAACAGAGCGTACCTGGCCATAGTACTTTTTCTTGTAAGATTCAGGTATGACTACAGACACCCCTTCTTTAAAGAAAAGAAAATCTTTGATAGCTATCAGGCCTAAAATAATCACTACGGCTGATACAACGTTGCGTATCCAGAATAGCTGGGAAGCAAAGATCATAATATTTAAAACACCAAGGATAAAAAGTCCGTAAACTAGTGAAGTTATGAGCAGAAAGGTAATGCCGACCAGAAAAATTCTTTTACGGGAGGCGGAATGAATTATTATAGCTAAAAGAAAGGTGAGAACAAATAGCGAGCAGGGATTAAAACCGTCAAGAGTGGCGACAATAGCCGTGGTCAACAGTAAGGGAGAAGAGATTAAATCAATTTCGCCCAGCAGGGGCACTTTAATCAGGTTTTGAACCCCGGAACGGTTGTTTCCGGTCAGGTAATTATCAATTTCCTCCAGTAAATCTGCCTGGACCGTATCCGAAAAACCAAGCCAGTAGCGATTATTAAAAACAATGGTGGGGAATCCATAAATCTCAATATCAAGTTCTTCGCTGATCCGGTCATAAACCCGGCGCCCTTCAGGATCATGAAAGACTTCATATATTTGAACTTCAAGGGGGTAATCTTCAAACAGTCCTACATGCTCCTCGGGTTTACTGCAGACCGGGCAATGACCCCAAAAGTAGTAGATTATCGCATCATCATGATAATTGCTTAAAGAATCAGCATCACTGCTACCGGCTGCACAAAGAGGTAAAAACATAGTCGGCAATAAAAGGAATATAATCAGCCGTAAAAATAGTTTTTTATCTAAAAATAGAAAAAACATTTTAATTATTCACCGAGGTAAGCCTTAACAACACTTTCGTCTTTACTAAGAACCGCTGCATCACCTTCCATAACAATCTCACCTGTTTCTAATATATATCCCCTGTCAGCCAACTTAAGCGCCACTTTAGCATTCTGTTCAACTAAAAGAATTGTTGTTCCCTCTTCGTTGATCTGCTTTATTATATCCATGATGTTCTGGACTATTATCGGTGCCAGGCCCATCGATGGTTCATCAAGCATCAAAACCCTCGGTTCTGTCATCAGGGCACGTCCGATGGCCAGCATCTGCTGTTCTCCACCTGATAAAAAACCGCCCATTTGTTTATGACGTTCTTTTAAGACGGGAAAAAGTTCATATACTCTATTAATCCTTTTTTTTCGCTCCACATTGTCTTTTAGTGTAAAGGATCCAAGCTCCAGATTTTCAAGAACAGTCAACTCTTTAAAAATCATCCTGCCTTCCGGGACATGGATCAAACCTTTTTCTACAATAGAATAGGGTTCAGAATAAGTTATATTCTCACCAAAGAACTCAACACTGCCTTTAGATGCAGGGACAAGGCTTGAAATAGTTTTAAGGGTGGTGCTTTTTCCTGCCCCATTCGCCCCGAGCAGAGCAACAATTTCCCCTTTCCTTACTTCAATATTAATGCCCCTCAGGGCATATATCTCTCCGTATTTAGTTTCAAGATCCTTTAAAAGTAAGACAGTTTCACTCATACAGCATCCTCCTTTTCTTCCTTTCCGAGGTATGCTTCAATAACCCGGGGATTGTCACGCACTTCCTGTGCTGTTCCTTCAGCTATTTTCAAGCCATAATCGATGACAAAGATTTTTTCCGAAACCTTCATCACCAGGCCCATGTCATGTTCAATTAAAAATACAGTAATTTTTCGCTCATCCCGAATACGACGCATTAAATCTATCAACCGGGCTTTTTCTTCCTTGTTCAGCCCGGCGGCCGGTTCGTCCAGCAGAAGCAGTTGAGGCTGCGTTGCCAGCGCTCTGGCCCATTCAACCCTGCGCTGATCTCCGTAGGGGAGGTTTTTGGCAATATAATATTTTTTATCCAGAATTCCGACAAAGTCAAGGCACTCTTCTGCTACTTCGCGGATTATTTTCTCTTCTGATTTCTGGAAACTATTTCTTAAAACAGCTCCGATAAAACCGGCCTTAGTCCGGCAGTGCATACCAGACATGACGTTTTCCAGCACAGTCATCTGTTTAAATAGTCTCAGGTTCTGGAAAGTGCGGGCCATACCTTTTTCGGTAATCAGGTGTGGCTTATTTTTCGTAATGCTTTCACCGTTAAAGAACATTTCACCTTCACTCGGCTTGTAGAAACCGGTCAGGCAATTAAAAACACAGGTTTTACCAGCGCCATTAGGGCCAATCAAGCTGCGTATAGAACCCTGCTCAATTTCCAGTGACAGTTTGTTCACAGCGCACAATCCGCCGAAGCGTAAAGTAAGGTCTTTGATTTCCAGGAGAGCCACAGCTACACCCCTTTATTCTTTTGTTGAACTTAATCTCTTTTCAGGCCATATGCCCTGTGGACGATATAGCATGAGTAATAATAACACTACAGCAAATATTATCATCCTATACTGCCCTACATCCCTGGATAATTCCGGGAACAGAGTTACTATTACCGCTCCTAAAACTACACCAGGTATTTTCCCCATACCGCCTAATACTACAGCCAGTAAGAACATAACTGAGTGTAGAAACATGAAAGATTCCGGCGAAATAGCAGTCATTTTAGCAGCATAAAACGAACCGGCCAAAGCACCAAAAGAAGAACCAATAATGAATGCGTACAATCTGGCCGTTACAACATTGATGCCCATCGCTGAAGCAGCATCTTCATCTTCCCGTATATACTGCCATGCTCTGCCTATCCTGGAATCATGGAGACGGTAAGACACAAATATAGCCAATATTGCCAGAATAAAAAACATGTAATAGAAATGGCTAATCTGGTTTAATACTATGCCAAAAATAACTGGTCTTTCAATACCGATTAGCCCAATTGCTCCACCGGTAATATCAATATTTCTTAGAGTAATCCTAACGATTTCACCAAAACCTAAAGTAACAATCGCCAAGTAATCGCCCCTCAGCCTGAGAGTAGGAGAACCAATAGCTAGACCGGCAATGATAGCAGCAAAAACACTAAAGGGAAGAGTGATCCAAAAGTTAATTCCATAAACGGCGCTTAGAATACCGGTTGCGTAGGCACCCACTGCTATAAAAGCGGCATATCCCAAATGCAGCAGACCGGCGAAACCGACAATAATATTTAAGCCGAGACAAACGACAATATAAAAAAACATATTTGTCATAATTTCCTGAGTAAATCTGCTGCCAACCATTGGTATAAAAATTAAAAATGCAACAGCAAGTATTAAAGTGCTGGTTAGATTTATTTTGTTACTGAAAAACTTATCAAAGCGAGAAATCAATATTTCTGAGATTTGAGTTGTTATCTTTTTATATTTCATAAGGCGTTACATCCTTTCGCTTTCTATACGCCCTAAAATACCGGTAGGCTTAAATATTAAAAATAATATCAAGAAAACAAAGGAGAAGACATCTTTCCAAACCGTTCCAACACCCGGGATTTGGGTAGCAAAAGATTCAAGTAAACCGAGTAAAAGTCCCCCAAGCATGGCACCCGGAATAATGCCGATTCCACCGATAACCGCTGCCGTAAAAGCTTTTAACCCGATCAAAAATCCCATAAAAAAATGAACAGTCCCATAGTAAACTCCCGCAAACATTCCCGCTGCTGCGGCTAATGAGGATCCGACAAAAAAGGTTACGGCAATTATCTTGTAGACATTTATACCCATCAGCTGACAGGTATCACGGTCAAGAGCAATAGCTCGCATCGCTTTGCCATACATGGTCCGGGTTATAAACATGTGCAGTAAAAACATCAAGACAAGAGCTGCAACTAATAACACCACCCGGGTCTCCGTAAGCCGAAGCGCCCCTAAATAAAAACTTTCACCGGTTAAACCGGTTCGAAAGGGTCTGGCCTGACCCTGCGTTAAAAGTAAGACTGCATTGTATATGATCATGGAAACAGCAAGCGCAGTAATCAGAATTGATAACCTTGGCGCTTTCAGCATGGGACGGTAAGCCACCCGCTGGATTGCCACTCCGAAAAGTCCAACCAAAACCATGCTTAATACAAGGCTTATAACTATAGCTAACCAGGGATTGGCAATTCCTGCCGATATAAACCCTAACATAATGAGCCCGGTAAATGCACCGGTCATGTAAATATCGCCATGGGCAAAATTAAGTAGTTTTATGATACCGTATACCATGGAGTAACCGATGGCAACCAGGCCGTAAAAAGCCCCGATTAAAAGACCGTTAAACAATTGCTGAAGAAATACCTCCCAAAATGTCATCCGCTGCTCACCTCAATCAGAAAGCGCAGCCCCAAAATGCCGGGGCTGCGCTAAACTGTATCAATTTATTATTCTGCAAAAACCCAGCTGCCGTCTTGCACAACAAGAATGACAAAGTTGCTTCTGCCAAGAGTATTTCTGTCTGTGAACATTACCTCGCCAGATATCCCCTGGAAACCATCGGTTGCCGCAAGGGCGTCTCTGATTGCAGAACCGTCAAATGAACCAGCTCTTTCCATGGCATCAACCAGCAGGTAGGTTGCATCATAGGTCAGACCGGAATAAGCACCGGGGTTAGTGTTGAATTTAGCCCTGTAGTTTTCGACGAAATCGGCAGCAGCCGGATTTAGATCGGCAAAAGGAGGAGCGGTGCAGAAAACACCCTCTGCGTATTCGCCGGCCAGTTCAATAAAAGCCGGAGCGCTGGTGCCGTCGGCAACAATAATCACACCTTCGTACCCTGCTTCACGAAGCTGTCGTACAATAAGGGCTCCTTCAGCGTGATAGGCAGTCCAGTAAATTCCGTCCGGACTGGCCTGAATAATTGAAGTAACCAGGGCTGAAAAGTCCTGTTCTCCGACCGTAACGGTATCATCAGTAAGAACTTCTTTACCTTTTGCTTCCCACTGGCTCTTGGTGAGCATCTTTAAATCAGTGGCAAAAGCGCTGCCATCATCGATCAGGCCAATTGTTTCAACACCCTGCATTTCAAACCAGACTATTGCGTTTTCAGCCTGCATATCTCCGGTGCTGTTGATCATGAAAGTCCATCCGGGGTTTTCTTCAACCAGGCTGGTGGCGTTAGCAGCAGCAACAACCATCGGAACTCCTGCATCACCGTATATATTTAGTGTAGGCAGGGTTGCCCCGGAGCAGTAACCCCCAACTACCGCAACAACCTCTTCTGAAACCAGTTTGCTTGCGGCAGCTGTAGCTTTAGCAGGATCACATTCATCATCACCGACTGTGGTAATAATCCTGTGGCCTAAAACCCCTCCTGCTGCATTAATTTCTTCAACAGCTAATAATACGGCGTTCTGCATATCTATGCCGTTTTCTGAATAAGCTCCTGTTACAGGAAGCATAATCCCAACTAAAACATCGCCTTCATATTCCATTTCATCTACCGGCTCATCAGTTGGGGCTGCTGTATCCTGGTCGCAACCAATCATAGCAATAGTAAAAAGAACTAAAACTAAAATTAGCACCCAGCTTTTTTTAATTTCAAACATTAAACATGACCTCCTCTTAGTGGGTAATCTGTTTCAGTTGATTGCATTTTTGTAGCTTTCGTGTCTGCATATCGAGACTGTATATAGCTACGCATCATCCTAAAATAATAGCTTTCCTGATCACCTCCCGCGGAAATTGCCTTTTCATGAATCAGGTTTCCTGTATCGGAAAAAGCAACCCGCCATAAGGATACCGCACGACCAGCAATCTGTTTGAACGGTATAAACAAGCTATAACATAAATTTAATTATTCTCTTTTAATATCATTTTTCCTTTATCATATTTACCTGTAATTTATTATATATTTAGCCACCGGCAATTAAATGATGAGCGTGTACATCAGCTCGATCAGGAATTTCAAAAGATCCCCATAATTCCTTTGCTACTATTTCTCCGTTAACCCTTATTATTATTTTAGGGAAAGTGTAGTTCATTTTCAAAAGAAGGTTCTCTACTGTCATTCCCTCTTCCCATTCAATTGCTTTTCCATTGACTTCAATCATCCGTTATCATCCCGCTATCTGTAGTATTCCGGAAAGCCGGGCTTATATATATTTATTAATTACTTCCATTACTTCCGGAAAATCGATTCCCAGTTCCCTGACAAATTCCGGTCTTGGTATACCGTTCTCAGTCCAGCCGCGACGTTTGTAAACAACATTTAGAAGGGTTTCATATCTTTCCTCGCGATATTTACGCATTGCCTTGATTTTTTCTTCGATGCTTAGGCCTGCTGGGTTGATACCCACATCTTCTTCAAGCTGCTTGTCATACCTTTCGGCTCTCGATTCATATTCTTCAACGGTCACAGGACCCAGAGCTCTGTAAGGAGCGGCGTCGTGCTCGCGAGTACCGAAACCAAGGCGCAGGTTAAAGATGCGCTGAAAGTTGTAAACTCTTTCGGACTGCCTGATCATCTCTTCTTTATCAATGTTTTTACCAGTCACTGCATTAAAAAGGTCTACGTAGTTCTGGACATGCTCAGGAATTTTTTCGGGACTATCCGTTTGTGCGTTTCCTTCAGGCACAATATCATTCCATGGCAACTTACAGAGACCCTGCAAACCGAACCAGGTTCTGAACATGGGGAAGTAGTGTAATGCTTCTGCTTTTTTCTCAAAAGAGGGCAGCTGGTTGTTAACCATATCCATAAAAATAAGCCAGGCTTCGTCATGCTGAGGGCCTTTGTTAGTCATGGCATATCCACCCTGCTGGGCCAGTGATTCCTTGGCTTGGTACTGTGAATACTCTAGTCCTTTGTTCTCCATGCCAATATCCTGCAGGAAAGATGGATCTGCTCCATACTCTTCAGCAAAGATCTGCTTCATCCGTCTGACTCCCTGGCCAACTATCAATCCGAATCCTTCACCCCTACCCATCTGGTGAATCAATTCCATGGCAGCAGCGGCGTTACCAAAGTTAAGTTCCAAACCCCCGGTAATTTCTTTGTTGATAATGTTATTTTCGTAACATTCCATGGTAAAAGCAATCATTGTCCCGGTAGATATTGTATCCAGGCCATAGGTGTCACAGTAGAAGTTAGCTTCAATCACGTAATCAGGATCGAATATGCCACAGTTAGAGCCAAGGCCGGCAGCGTTTTCATATTCCGGACCGTCAACAATAACCTTCTCTCCTTTAAAGGGACCGCTTTTCAGTTCAAAATTATCAACTGCCTTGCAGCATGACAGGGAGCATCCAATCCAGCAACCATCGGGCATGTTCTGGGTGAAGCGATCGCGCAGTACGTCAGAAGAAATTTTAACGGCGTCTGGGTGGGAACCGTACTTGAAATTGTGCACAGGTAAAAGGTCATAATCATTCATCGGGGTCATCAGGTTTGCAGTGCCGATCTGGCGCATCCGGAACTGTTCATTGTCAAATTTATTAATTTCCCTGGTTATTTTGACCCCCGTTTTAGATATTTTAGCCGGGTCGGCAGGGTTGTTGCTCCTCCCGGTCAGGCTGGAATATTTAACAGCCAGGGCGGCAATTTTTTTATCCCTGAAAACAGTTCCTGTTCCCCCACGTCCGGCCTGTTTCATGCGGGCTGCTTTGCGGCGCAGGTCATAAAAAGAAAAATTCAGAATACCAACATTGGTGTGCTCGGCCCCGCTTCCTGAAGAAACGACAGAAATGTGCATCTTGTCCTTTTCATTTTCGGCCAGCATTTCAGTCAGCTGTTCACTGATCAGGTGGCTTGCCCCGGGTTGAAAGTCTATCTCCTCGATTGTTACAGTTCCCTTATCACCGTCAATCAGGATAACAATATCTTTTTCTGCCTTGCCCTGAATTTCGAGGGCATCCCACCCTGAGAACTTGAGGTAAGGGCCGAAAAAACCGCCAACATTGCTGTCCATTACTGAATTGGTCAGTGGTGACAAGGTCACTACTAGTGATTTGCCGGAACCGGGATACTGGGTGATACCACCAACCGGGCCAGAAGATATAACAATTTCATTTTCAGGGTCATTCCACTTAGTTTCCGGCTGCACTGCATTCCAGAGATACCAGAGGCCGAATCCCTTGCCCCCGATAAAAATGTCTTTCATCTGATCGGTGACATCTTTCGATTTGATTGTCTGATCAGAAATATTTATGTAGAGGGTCTTACCGGAGTAACCTCTTTCGATCGATGCCGGCTTATAATCATACCTGGCCAGTTCTTTACGAGATGCTCTCATCTTTTCTACACTGCTATTCATTGTAAAACCTCCCGCTTATTTAGCATTATTCTTAATTGTCTTAACCGGTAAGATACCTTAATCAACATCTGTCATAAATATTGCTTCTGTCGGACACTCTTTTGTACAGCGCGCACAGGCAATACATTTGAAAGGTATTACCAGTTCTTCATGCCAGAACATGGTCCCCGTAGGACAGACTCCGACACAATTAAAGCAGCCGACACAGGTTTTTTTATTAATCAGAACAATACCTTTTTTGTTCCTGCTGATCGCTTCAACAGGGCAAACCTCGATACATTTACCACACTGGTTGCATACGCTGATTACATTGCCGGGATCCTGGTCAGTTTCATGAACCTGGATGGCTGATTTTAGCCGGTTATCCTCCTTAAAATAGAAAGTGGAGCAGGTTGTTTCACAGGCTCCGCAGAGAGTACATAGCTCTTCATTAACCCCGACTATCTTCATATTATCCACCTCCGAGATATCTCTGTATTTTTATTTTAACTGCTTATACCTGATCATTTATCCAGATTAAGCATTGAAAAACGGAGAACTATAAATACGAACAGTTCACAATGGTTTAAAATGAAGGTTACCGTTAATATTATATCATAATGGCCGAAGGATGATTATAGAAAGGCCCTGTTATCTAACCTTTTTTGCAGTTCCCGGGAGGAATCTGTAATTGATAACCCCCCCTTTCCTGTGCAGCGCAGCTCGGAGGGAAGCATTCTGCCAACCTGATCAAAGGCCATCAGCGTTTCGTCAAAGGGAATAACCTGGTCGAAGCCTGATAAGGCCATATTTGCAGCAGCCAGGGCATTCATACCGGCCAAAATGTTTTTACCGAGACAGGGGACTTCAACCCTGTTAGCCACTGGGTCACAAATCATTCCAAGAAGATTTTGCAGGGCCATAGATGCAGCAGCAAGAGCTTGTTTGGCGCTACCTCCTGCAAGCTGCACCAGGGCTGCGGCAGACATGGCAGATGCAGAACCACATTCAGCCTGGCAACCGCATTCTTCAGCAGCAAAAGTGCTCTTGTGCGCAATTAATACACCAACCAGTCCGGCAGTTAGCAAGGCTTTGCTCAACTGAATGTCGTTAATGCTGTTTGCTTTGGAAGAGGCTATAAGTATACCCGGTAGACAGGCACATGCCCCGGCAGTTGGAGCAGCGGCAATAACTCCCATTGAGCTTTTTGTCTCCATCACAGCGCTGATCAAGGCAATGATATTTTTTACCTCTTTACCACCGGGAACCATTCCATTGTAACTGAGCATCTTGTGTGCCTGTGGTCCCAGTATCCTGTCCTGGTAGTTGGTTCCTGATAAACCGGTTTCGATTGATCTTTTCATAACAGTCAGTATTCCGGCGGTTAAGCGGTATACTTTTTTTTCATTTAAACCTCCCCTGCTACATTCGTAGTCTAAAGCAAGATCATGTATTTGCCTGCTGCTGCTTTCGGCCTCTTTCAGCAAACCGGCAGCATTATGAAATGGCAATTCAATATTCCGGCGGGATAGAACGGGAAGCTCGGGTTTTAAACGGATCACTGACGTGAATTTGTAATCCGGGCTTAAACGGCCAGCAATATTCTCTAAACAAGGTTGTCGTGTTTTAAGGTTGATCAAACATGATCCGTTTTTGTCGGCGAAAGAAATAGCTTCATGTTCAGGAAATAGAAGAGCCATTTTTCGGACCAGTGTTTCGGGCTCAGCAGATCCGTTTAAGTTAAATAAAAAAAGGTTTTCATGGTAATCACCCCTGATAGATAGA
>Ga0334885_1000808_pt1 | contig 48106 bp, 36 predicted proteins | sample GraSluR1_MG_8_FD_207233 | JGI IMG/M metagenome (GOLD analysis project Ga0334885, IMG submission 207233) | Sludge microbial communities from methane-producing bioreactor in Wageningen University, Netherlands - Granular Sludge_31_05-R1 | ecosystem: Engineered > Bioreactor > Anaerobic >...
ACCCATTCTTCTTCAGTCAACTTTGAAGGCTTGTTTAATATTTCATCTGGAATTATTATTTTACCTATATCATGCATTAAACCACCCATCTTAAGTTCGTGGATTTCAGTACTTTCTAAACCCATCGCAATCCCTAGCTTTTCACACAAACTAGAAACTCTTTTTGAGTGGATTTCTTCTCTTTTGCTTTTTTCATATAATGTTTTCATAATTACATCTAAAGTATTATATCTCATACTTTGGCTTTCTGAAAGTTTATGTTTATACATTCTACCTTCAGCTTTTTTGAAAACATCCATAATGTTTTCAGTCAAAAGTGTTTTGGTTTCAAACCCACACGCAATAGATAAATTAATATCAGATATTTTTTCTTGATTTACTTTTTTAGAAATTCTATTAACAATTTCTTTTACTTGACTAGAACTTGTATTAGGTAAAACTAAAATAAATTCATCTCCACCAACCCTAGCAATCAAATCCCTACTACGAGTATTTTCTTTTAACTGTCTAGCAATTTTTTGAAGCATTACATCTCCTACTAGATGTCCAAAAGCATCATTAATTAGTTTTAATCCATTCACATCAATCATAACTATACTAAGAGGTAAATTAGCTTCACAATCAAAATCAGCGATTTTTTCTTCAAAATATCTTCTATTATTTAGAGTTGTTAGAAAATCATTATAACTTAAATATAAAATTTTTTCTTCTTTCTTTTTCTTATCAGTAATATCTCTAAATACTAATACAATCCCTATTACTTCTTCTTTTTTATCTAAAATAGGCGAAGCAATTGCTTCTATTGGAAAACTTAAATTATTTTTACTTCTAAGCATTGTATCATCAAAAGGACCAATAGGCACTTTCTTCTCAAAGACTTCTTTAAAACTATGTTCACAAGGTTTATTAGTTTTTGAATCATAAGTATTAAATATATCCTTACAACTTTTCCCAATCACTTCTTCTATTTTATACCCTGTTAAATTAGAAGCAACTTGATTCATCAAAGTAATATTCCCTAATTTATCAGTTGTGATAACTCCATCAGCTACTGCAAGTAAAGTTGTTTTAAGCAACTCTTTTTCAATAGATAAGTCTTCTAAAGCTTTTTTTCTTATGTTAATGTTTCTAGCAGATCCTTGAAGTCCAAAAATTTTTTCATTTTCAATTAAAAATATCATTTTTAATTCAACCCAAACAGAACCTCCATTTTTAGTAAGTAATTCTGCTTCAACTGTAAAAGCTTCATTTTTTTTAGTTTTATAATATTCTTCAATTCTAGCATTTATTCTAAAATCAAGATTTTCAATAGATTCACCAGTAAATCTTTCTTCAAATTTTATTTTTTCAAATTCACTAACAGTAAAACCTGTTAAATCATAAATAGATGGTGTTATATATGTAATGTTTAAATCTAGATCTGTAGTCCAGACAACATCAGCCATGTTTTCTGTTATTTGTCTGAATTTTTGTTCACTTTCTCTTAAGGCTTTTTCATAATATGTAGTAATCAATACCCCCATTAACAAATTACCAAACTCAGTAAAAATATCTTTTTCATCTTGATTATATACTTTATAATCTCTAACATAATCAAATCCTAAAAAACCATAGCATGTATTTTTATACATCATAGGAAGTGTTATTAAACTTTTTATATCTTGTGAAACTAAAACTTCTTTAATTTCACTATCATCAAGCAAAGAAACATCTTTAATATATAAATTTTCACCTTTTTGATGAAGTTTAAGCCAAGGTTTAATCAATTCAAAACTAATGTTTTGAAGATTTTCAATCGCAGAACTTATATTATCAGCTACCCACTCATAAGTATTACGAGCAATATTTTGATCATATAAATATTCAACAACATAAACTCTATCAGCTTTTATATAATCACCTAGTTTTCTCAGACAATTATTAACAACTTCATTTATATCTTTAGTATTAGATAAAACTAACTCAGTTGATAAATCAAACAAAAAATCTCTTAAAGCGATCTGGCTTTTAAGCTCATTTTCATAATAATCAGCTCTTAGTTTTTCTTCTTTTAAATCATTAATATCTTTAATAATTATTGTATATTTTTTATCCTCAAATTTAGAGATATATTTTATATCAGCTTGATACCATTTTGATATCGAAGACACTTCTAACTGATATTCTATCGTAACTGGCTTTAAACTATTTTTAGCTTTTTCTAAAGCATTAGTAAAATATATTGCCTGCTCAGTTGCATAAATTTCAGATATTTTTTTACCGATTAAACTTTTTATATTTTTATATAATTTATTCTCATCTTTAGCAACTACTTTTACCAAAACATAGTCATCACTAAACTCTAAAACAATATCATTTAATGAACTTAATAGTTCATCATTTTCTTGCGTGAACTTAACTTCATCGGTTTTATCAATATATTCGAAAAACACTAATTCTTGATTAACTTTAATAATATTAATAGAAAAGAATTTATTACAAAAAGCATAATATTTTCCATCATCTACTACTCTATAATTAAAAATAGAATTATAATTTTGATTAACAATATCTTTTCTTTTTAATAAAAAATAATCTTCAAAAGCATCATTAACATCTAAAATTATAAGTTCATCTTCTCGTTTTTCTAATAAAATATAGGGAGTTTTGATATTCTTATATAAACTTTCATAAAGCTGATTATTCATATGCCCTCCTTAAGCTATCTATATTATATTATATCATATTTTAAGTCATTTCTTAAAAAATGCATTTAATATTTAAAAAAGAGTTGATATTTTAGATTATCAACTCTAGTCTTTTTTTATCTTTTACCAAGCACGCCAACCTTCTTCATCATACCAATAATCACTATCTTCTTCATAATAATAATCTTCATACCAATAATCATCATCAGAGTACTCTTCATCTTCCCAATAATATTCTTCCTCATACTCTCCAAAGAATCTATTCCAGAAAAACTCATATAAAGAATCTTGAATATTATAAGAATATTTATACAAATAAGTCATTTCAGTACCATCATAATATGGATCAACAAAGAATTCACCATCATCACCATAAATATCTACAGAAGTTGGGTCTTCTAGATTATCATTTGGTGTAGTCCCTGAATCTTCTGTTGATGGTGGAATTGTTGGAGATGAGTCTTCAACTACTGCATCATTACAAGGAGCCTCTGTTTGATTAGAAAGTTCAGAAACTTCATAACCAACCCTAAACTTTTGAAGTCCATTAACTTCTACTTTACTAATATTGAATTTTTTTAGTGAAGACTCTTGTGAAACTTTTAAAACTAATTCTAAACTATTGTTAGTATCTTTTACATCTAAAACACTTTTATGAATTAAATATGAATTTTTATAAAGTTCATAACTCATTTTTTGAATATCATTTTCAACATAACTCATCAGTTTAACATAGTTTTGGTCATTAGAATTTGCTGCAAAAACTAACATTTGGAATTGTAGTGTCTCAATATTTTGAAAAGCATTAATAACAAATTCAATATTTCCAATTATAAGAGAACCATTCATTAAAACCTTGTTTTCTAAACTATAATCGTTTGTATAATAAATAGTATAACTAACTGTTTTACCTAAAAGGTCAACAGTTGAAAAAACTATTTTTTCTTCATAATTTGGTTTATCTGAATCCATTACTTGGTAAGACATAGTTTCTTTATTTCCAATAATGATTTCAAAGGCATTTAAATAACTATTTAAGAACTTAAGGTCATTTTGGTTTAACGTAGCAGCACTAGTAGAATCCGCAGTAAGTGGCCCTGTAATACTTTCATCAAGCGAAAGTTTTAAAAGTGAACTTGATGAAACACTTGTAAAACTATATAATTCTTCTTTTGATGCTAAAGGATAAGCAACTGTACCTGTAGTTGCATTTTCTTGAAGACTATAATCAATTGATATAAATACAACTAATGCAAGTATTGCAATAAATACTAAAGAAAGTTTTGGAAGTAATTTTGAAAAGATTCTTAGTCTTGAGATAGTTTTTTCTTCTATAGGTGCCTCAAAGACGATAGAATTAAGATCAATTTTATCAACAATATTAGGCATTGAAGTTTTCATGCCTTCGCTTATGATTTTTTTGATATCTTGTTTTTTCATTATTTTACTCCTCCTTTCTTTTGCATTTTCTTGATTGCTTGATTATATATCCACATTACAGTCCCAGCTTTTTTGTTTAACAATTTAGCAATATCTTTATGTTTCATATTATCAACTATTTTTAGCGTTACAATTTGACGCTCTTCAATAGTTAAAATATCTAATAATTCATCCATTTCAAGTTGTAGGGAAGTCCTTGGATTTTGGTGAGGAAAGATGAACTCATTTTCTGTAATATCAACAAGATCAAGATTTTTTCTTTTTCTATAGTAATCAATTGCTTGATTTTTAGCAATTGATAATATCCAATTTTTAAAACTCTTACCTTTTTCAAATTGATAGATTGATTGTAAGGCTTTCATATAAGTATCTTGCATTACATCTTCTGCTAAAGAACGGTCTCTAATGATTGACAAAATCATTGAGTAAACTGCGTCTTTAGTTTCATTGTAGATGTATTCAAATGCTTCCTCATCCCTGTCTTTTAATCTCTCGATTGCTAAATCAATGTTCATATTTATTCCCCATTATATGCATTAATAATAGCACAAGGAAGCATTTTTGTAAATTACAGTTTTACCATCTTTAAGTTTATTAAGTTTTATCTAGATTTATCTAAAAGCATATCAATCACCATAAAAGCATACACCTTCATGAGTACTACAATATTCATCAAAGAAATAGTTATCTTGCAGTGTTTCTTCATCATTCCAGCCATAAACAGGGCAAACATTATACAAATCTTCACATGTTGGATATTCATCTATTGCTATTGAAAGTACGACATCATCAATATATAATACATCTTCATCAGTACACAAATATTCATCATAGTAATAATAATCAATATCAGGAGTTGCTGTATCAAAATATCCATTAAATAAATAGTCTTCTAAAAATGTCCAATATTTACTAATATCATTAAAATCATTAAAATAGGTATCTAAAAAAGAATAATCTTCTTCTACATCAAATTCTTCTTCAATATACTCACTTTCCTCTCCATAGTAACAAGGATCAAATATTATATCTAATTCAAATACTTCATTTATATCTCCTACTGTTAAATCTATTAAAATATACAATGCATCATCAGCATAGCTTGCTTTACCCCTAAATGATGCAAATTCATTTGAATTATCATAGATTATACAAACCCCTAATATTTCATTTAAATCATATTTGGTTTCATAAATTACAACATTATTGATTGTAGCTTTTATAATCAACTTAAATTCTTCTAAATCAGAATAAATAATCTCTAAATAATTAGCTTCATCTATTTTATAAATATATTTAATTTGGATACCATCTTCATTAATAATTTTTAAAATTTCAGCAGTATATAAAGAACCTTTGGCTGAAAATATTCTAGAAATTTTTTCAATCATTTCAATTGGTTCTATATCATTAGGTATTTTAAAAAAATCTTCATCATCAAGAAACTCACCTTCTTCTAATGAATAGTATTTCACCCTTTCAAATCCATATGAATTATTAACTCTAACCTCATGATACATTTTACTTTTAAAAGTAGAATTTGTTTCAGGTGTTGCTTCTTCACTTACATTTCCTATTAAACCTAATTTTCTAATATTCTCTAGGTCTTGACTACTACAACCTACAAATAAAAATACACTAAGCAACAACATGCCAACCAGCAAAATCTTTTTCATATTCTTTCCTTTCATAACTAAAAGTCTTTACACTATATATACGTAAGAATATCTAATTTTCTTGGAAAAATTTTAGTTATTTTTAGTAAATAAAAAAAGGCAATTTTTTTATTGCCTTTTTTATTTATTTTCTTTACAAATTATTAAGCCCTTTTGAAATTATAGTTTCACAAGGAATGATTACTTCATGAACTGGTGTTTTACACCCACCTTTAAACCATTCTGTAAATACACCGATTCCACCAGATACAATAAAGGTCATTATTACCTTTATATAACTTGCATCATATTTCTTTAAACTTCCTCGATATATTTTCATTGAATGATCAACCATTATATCTTGAACTCTATTTAAAAAGAAAGGATCGCCATTTGGAGAAATAAGAGTTTGAATAAAACGTTTATCTTGATAGAAATATTCAATAATCTTAACTAAAATAGGTAAATACAAATAGTTAGTCACGACACTATTTCCAGTATCAATTATCTGTTTGATTTTATCAATTATTTCATCTTCTAATTTTTCAACCATATCATATATATCTAAATAGTGAAGATAAAACGTTCCTCTATTAATATTAGCAAGTTTTGTTATATCGCTAACAGTAATTTTGCGTAACTCTTTTTCTTCCATCAAAGTAACTAAAGCATCTTTTAACGATTGTGTGGTTTTAGAAATTCTTCTATCCATATATTCCTCCTCAACAGTTTATTGATTTTTGTTTAATAACAAACACTTATCAATGTTTTGATTATTGTATTATTTCTTAACTATATTATAATAGAATTGTAAGAAATAGTCAACACAACGTTGAAAAATGATGTTCATTATTCAACATCAAATATAGGAGGTATTTATGAAGTTTATTATTCGTTTTCGCCACATTATTCTTAGTATATTCATAGTTTTATTTATTGTGGGAATATTACTAATCACTCAAGTAAAGATTAATTATGATGGATCTAGTTATTTACCAAGTGATAGTAATACTAAACAAGCCCTTGTAGTTATGAATGATGAGTTTGGAAACTATGGGGCGTGTGAGATTATGGTAGATGACATTTCACAAATTGAAGCTTTAGAAATCTATCAAAATCTAATTCAAACTCAAGGTATTAGACAAGTTGAGTTTTATCCAAATCAATATGACTATTACCATGATAGTAAAGCATTATTCAAAATAGTCTTTGAAGGTGAAACTTATGATCTAACAACCGAAGAAACTTTAGATGCTATTAAATTGTTATTGGTTGAACATAATGTCTATATGAGAGGCGAAGTCATCAATGCTATTGAATACAACAATGTTCTTCAAGATGAAATCATCAAAATAATTTTAATTCTTTTACCAATTATCCTTATTATTTTATTTCTCGCTACTACTTCTTGGATTGAACCTTTCTTATTTATTATTGTTGTGTTGTTTGCTGTTATTATTAATATGGGGACTAATGCTTTTTTCCCAAGTGTTTCATATATGACTCATGCTACTTGTGGAATCTTACAACTCGCCTTGTGTATGGATTATGCAGTTATGATGCTTCATAGTTATAAAGAAGCAAAATTAGTTACTGAAAATTCAAAAGATGCCATAAAACTTGCAACTAGAAAAAGTTTTATTCCTATTCTTTCTAGTGTGCTTACAACAGTTGCAGGGTTTGTAGCCTTACTATTTATGCAATATACAATTGGCTTTGATGTTGGTATTGTATTAATCAAAGGTACTTTGATAAGTTTCATAGCTACGTTCTTATTAATGCCTGGATTAATTGTTATGTTTGCTAAACTTATTGAGAAAACTAAACATCGCTCGATATTTAGACCAATGAAAAGAACATACACATTCCTTTATAAAACTCGCTTTATAATGCCAATTCTTGCTATTATATTAATCGCCTTTTCTTTCTTTGTCCAACAAAAAAATACATTTGATTATAGTGAAACCAAGATTGTTCATGAAAGCCCTACTTTAGGAGTTGACTATAAAGCAATGAAAGAAGAATTTGGACTTAATAATAATCTTGTAATTTTAGTACCTAAGGACTTTGAAAAAGAAAGTTTGATGATGGCAGAACTAACTTTTCTACTAGAAACTGTAGAAACTAAAAGCGTAGTTACTCCACTTATCTTTCATACTCCTTATACAAAGTTAGAGTTTACAACCCTTTTATCTGGTTTTGGTTTAGACCAAGATTCTATCAATTCCTTATCTAATATTTTTGATTTGATGCAATCAGTAGAAATGAAATCAACATTTTCAATTGTTGAAATGGTTGATTTCATTCAAGAAACAAATCTTTTATCTCCTGAGGTTAAAACTGCTTTAGAACCTTTCATATTTCAAATGAATCAAGCAAGAAGCGAATTAGAAGGCTCTCTATATAACCGCTTTATTATCACTACTAACTTAGAAGCAGAAAGCGATGCTGCTTTCACCTTCATAGATGAAGTTGAAATTATTGTTTCAAATAATTTCGAAGAATACTATTTATTAGGAGATAGTGTTGGTATTAGAGATATTAAAACTATCATCGATGCTGATTATTGGAAAGTAACTATTATTACCGCCGTTTTAATCTTCATTATTATATTATTTTCATTTAAAAACATAATAATTCCATTTGTTCTTATTCTATTAATATTAGGAGCAGCTTGGATTAATATGTCTATCCCTGTATTGCTTAATACTAATCTTTTATATTTAGGATATATTATTGTAAGTTGTATTATGCTTGGAGCAACTATCGATTATGCAATTCTATATACTCACAAATATAGGGAAAAAAGGCTTATCTATAATAAAATAGAATCAATGGAACAAGCCTTTAATGAATCAAAACATACAGTATTAACTTCAGGATTAATATTAATAGGTGCAGGATATGCCTTAGGCATATTATCATCTATTCCATCAATTGCTGTCTTTGGTTCTTTAATTGGTAGAGGAGCCATAGCTTCTGTTATTCTTGTTTTATTTGTATTACCTCAAGCTCTACTTATATTTGATAAAGTAGTCATTCAAAAAAAACCTAAATAAGATTAATTTGTTCTAAACAAAAACACTGCTTTACAAGTAAATCTGTAAAACAGTGTTTTTTATTTAATAAATAAAGTTAGGATCAACAAATTCAATTTTAACAGAATCAAGTGACTCACTAACTATTAGCGGATTATCACTATCAACTTTTATTTTTATTTGAGGGTAATAATAATATGTTTTTGATTCAATTACTGAAGGATCTAAGAAAACCCAGTTATCATTAACAAAGCCTTTTGACTCTAATCCACTTGAAACCATTTCTAATGTTGATAAGCCTTTCAAAGTATCTGATTCAGTTAACTCATAACCTGCAGTTAAACCTGGATTAATTCCTAAATCAAAATAACAATTATTAATTACGCCTGCTATAAAAGTACTTGAGTATCCACCGATTATTCCACCTTTTGAGTTAGCTTCAGTTGTAATAAGACCTGCATTATAACAATTAGTTAATAAATCTTGTGTAGCACTACTATATGAAAAATAACCAATTATTCCACCAGCATAACTACCTGTAGTTATATTACCACGGTTATAACAATTAACAATAGTTACATTATCAGAATAATTTCCAATTATTCCACCACCATAGGCCCCAGTAACTGTAACATTTCCTAAATTATAACAACTGCTAATTACTCCAGAACTAGTAGCACCAACAATTCCACCTGCCACTAATCCAGAAGCAGTTATTTCTCCATAGTTAGCACAATTGAGAATATTATTGACCGATCCTCCTATTCCTCCAACATTCCTATAGCCTGTGATATCACCATAATTAATACAGTTTTGAATATCACTGCCATAGGCTGTGATACCTGCAGCATAGATAAGCCCTGCTTCTAATTTGGAAGAAACTGTTGCGTAATTTATAGAGTCCTTTGCTCCACTTCCAAAAGCTATTATTCCACCTGCATAATCATCAGCATAAATATTTCCACTTACAGTACAATTAGTGACTGTAGAGTTATTTGAAACAGCAACTATTCCAGCAGCTTTATCAGAACTATTTGAATCAACATTTTCTAAAACTATATTTTTAATTGTAGCGAAGTTTGTATCACCAAACAAAGCACAATTAACATAACTACCATTAATTTTTAGATTTTTAATAGTATGATCTTTACCATCAAATGTACCTTCGAATCTATTAGGATACCCTAATCCTATCGGAGCTACAATAAATCCATATAAATCTAAATCAATTTCAAGGTTTATTGTTTTACTCATAAAACTATATGGTAAAGATGCGATTCCCGTTTCAGTTATATCAGGATTACCTAAATTACTAGCAACTTGCATAAACCATATATATTTATCAAAAGTATCAATTGTAAAAACATTAGCAACCGGTATAATTTTTTCTCCAGTATAAGAAGTTACAATTGGTTTTAAAGTAAAAGTATAGTTAACTACAACATCAGCTGTAATATTACTAATAGTATAACCTTCTGTTACAGCATTTAATATTTCATCATTACTAAATTCTTGCCCGTTAATATTTAAAGCACTTAAATAAAAATCATCAGTTGGTATAAACTCTAAACTTAGACTCCCATTTTCAACAACTTGAGTTAATCCACCATAATTAACATCACCACTTCCACTTCCACTTACAGTAACATTATAATTAGTTTCAATAACTTCATCATCTTCATCATCAATTATACCACTTTGATCATCATCATTATCAGTCGGATTTGGATTATTAGGTTTAGCAAGTGCTAAACCAACAATTAAACCAACCAGTAAAACACTAACTCCGATTGTAATATAAACATTCATCTTTTTACTAAAAAACTTCTTTAGAAATAAACTAACACTTGAAAATAACTTTTTAAAGAATTCTTTAACTGCTTGCATAGTTTCCCACTTATAAAGCAATTTTAACCAAAAAATTGCTAGTAATCATTAAAATAATATTTTAATAAATCTAGCAACTCCATGTATAAATTATAACATATTTTTATTTTCAAAAAAATATTTTTTTACATTTTTATATCAAATTATTTTATGAGTTTTTCTTTATGTAAATTTTTTGGCTTAATCCTTCATCTAACACTAAAGTATCTTGCCCATATTTAAGGAAAGGTTTATTATTATACATAGTTATGTCAATAACAAAAATATTTATTGCATTTATTACTAAAAGCGAAAGTACAAAAAATTGTCCATTTATTATAAAAACAAGTATTAGTGTTAATAAAGTAAACAGTATACTAGGTGTAATTTTACTAATTAAATAAGGCCTTTTTTTCATATATGCATTGGGAAAAGAAAATACTACTATCTTTTTTATAATTTTGATTTTAATTTTAGGATTGATTATTAATTTAAAAAATAAATAACTCATTAAATAATATAAAATTAAAAATACTAAAGCTATCATTATACCAATTAACATACCATACAACATAGAATTCAAAATACCAACTGGTTCTGATGACTCAATAGGTATCCAAATAACCCTTATTAAGTATATAATAATAGTACTTAAAGACATTAATATAATTTGTTTAAAACTTACTTTTTTATTTTTAGCTTCATCAAATTCGACTATCTCAGCAAGTTCATACCCCTCTGGCAATTCTTCATAATATTTTTTATTCATTACTTTCCTCCATTTTTATCTTTTTCATATTTAGATATCTCATTAATTCTTTAATTGGTTTCTTTGAATCAATCCAGTAATCTGGAATATATCCTTTTCCTTCTTTAAAGTCTTCATCATAAAATACTTTATAAGGAAGTTGGATAATTATTTTTGAGTTTTCTAATTGATATAATCTTACATCGCCAAACATTCCAACACCAGCTGTAGCAGAACCTACTAAAATAGCGTTTTTACAAGACCTTGCATAAGCTACTGCACTTTCTCCACTTGAAGCAACATTCTTGTTAATTAGAACATATAAAGTTCCATCATAAGTTGCATTATCATATTCATATTCTTTTGCTTCAATAATTTCATATGTTTTTTTATTTTGTTTATTACCAAAAACAATTCCATTAATGCTAGCAAAATGGCATCGCCAATTAGCGTACGAATTTAATCCTAAGATATAGTTTTTTGGATATATAGAATTCCCACCCATATTCCCCCTAATATCCCAAATGTTAATACTTTTATTTCTACACTTCAAACCAATATTTTTGAAATGTTGGATTATATTTATATTATCTTCTTTACACAAATATGTATTATTATAATATAGATTATAACTATCATATTCTTCTAATCTACAATTATATTTTTTTCTTTTAGAATTAGAAAAATTAGATTTTATTATATGGGTTTTAAACCTAAGATTATTTATAACAATATTTGATATTTTTTGATTAGAGATAATTCCTACAAAATATCTCTTTTTATCATTGTTCGGAAATGTTGGTAATACTTTATCTAGAATTTCATCTTTAGAAATTATACTACCTTTATTAATTTTTCTATTACCCTTTACAACTATGAAATTTTTTTGGTCAAACTCTTCTACTATAATTGAAGTAACATAAGCATAATAAGGTTTATAGAAACAAAAACTATGCTTACAAGCATATATTTGAAAGTGTCCATCAAGTAAATCTATAGATAATTTTTCAAATATTACTTTGGCTAATTTATAATTAGTTATTTTTTTTGATTTGTTTATGTAATCTATTATATTATTGATAATTGATTCAAAATTAATCATTGTTTTATAATAATCATATCCACTATAACAATATTCTAATAATTTTAAAAAACTCTCAACATCTTTTAAAGCTTCTTCTTTTGTAAGAACCTTTTTTTTGGCTTGACTATGCCTTATTTTATTAAATGATTCAAAACTAAAATGAAGTCTTTCAATTAATTCATAATCATCTTTTTTTATAAGCCTAGGATTGTATAACTTATATATATTTTTAAATTCACTATCTTTCATATTTTATCTTTCACTTTTTTTAATTTTTTAATATCTAATTAAAAAATCCTTAAAATTATCTAGAACAAATCTTTTAGCATCATGCGCTTGTTTTGACCAAGGCACTATCATGTCAAAAGCATGATAGCATCCTGGGTATATCTTAAAAGCAACTTTTATGTTTTCTTTTTTTAGTCTTTCTATATAATTAGTTGTTTCATCTTTAAAAGCTTCAATACTACCAACAAAAGTGATTGCAGGTGGTAAGTTAGAATAATCAGTTTCTCTTGCTGGGGCTGCGTATTTTGGTATGTCTTCCTTTGGAAGACCTCTTAAATATGTTGCCCAAGCTTTTTTATTAATTTTATGATTCCAAACAGGAGCATTATTATTAATCATTGATGAAGTATTCATTCTATCATCAATCATTGGATATAAAGGAATCTGACATTTTACTTTTATTTTCCCTTGATCTCTAGCATATAAACAAACTGCAATAGCCAATCCTCCTCCTGCACTTTCTCCTCCTACTACTAAAGAATCTTTTGAGATTTCTAATTCTTTAGCATTTTCATGCATAAAGCATAATGTTTGGTAACAATCTTCTAATGCTTTAGGATAAGGAGCATATACAGCTAGAGTATATTTTGGAGATACAATTAAATAATCTTTTGATAGATGTTTAGCCATTGAGAGTTTAGTTGTTGCAGGACTTCCTGTAACATAGCCTCCACCATGGATCCATAAAATTCCAACTTTGTTTTTTTGATTTTTTGGTTTTATTATTAATACTTTTAAATTAGTATTATCTTCTCTTTTTAAATACTTATATTTCTTAGTATCCTTTTTAAAGTTTGTATCTAACTTTAGCTTTTTAGTTTTCATAGAAATAAGTTTTGTTAAAGGACGAGATGAAAATCCCATAAATCTTAACCCTTTAGCAACTCTTTTATCTTCCATAGCGTTTATTCCTTTAATATGTTTACATATTTTTCATATATGTATGTTCTTTTTTTCTTTGATTCATCTGTTACTTTTAAAATACCTACTCTTACAAATTTTAAAATCGTTCTATTTACTTTGTAATAATCTATATTTGTTTTTTCACTTGTTTTAATAGCCGTTATGATTGGATTAAATTCTAAAAATTCTAAAAGCCAATAATTATTTTCCTTGATTAATTTTTTATTTTCTTCTCTTAATAATACTAATTTTTCTATGCATTCTATAGCTTCAGTACATATCTCAATTATTCCCATCAAGAAAAAATTAATCCATTGAATATAATCATCTTTAATTCTTACATTAGACATTCTTTCATAATATTCAATTTGGTTTTTCTTTAAGAAATATGATAAATATAAACAAGGATAATCTAATTTCTTTTTATCTAATAAATATAGAATTATTAAGATTCTTCCAATTCTTCCATTTCCATCTAAAAATGGATGAATTGTTTCAAATTGATAATGAATTAAAACAACTTTAATTAATTCATCTAAATTAGAACTACTATTAATATATTTCTCTAAATCACTCATACATTCAAGCATATCAGCAGCAGTTGGAGGAATATACCTAGCATTCTTTAAAGTAGATCCGCTATGTCCTAACCAATTCTGAGTTTTTCTAAACTCTCCTGGATTTTTTTCACAACCTCTTGCACCTTGCATTAATTCATAATGAGCTTCTTTTATTAGTCTATTACAAAGAGGTAATTCGCTAGTTTTTTCAACTGCATAATTAATTGCTTTTATATAGTTTACGACTTCTTCTACATCAAGGTTAATATTTTTAGTGTTTTCAGCATCTAAGATATCTTCAAGTGTTGCTTGTGTTCCTTCAATTTGACTACTATATAAAGCTTCTTTTCTAACATATGAAGCTATGAACTGTTTAAAATCTATAATCCTAGAAGCAACGCCATTTAATTTACCTAATTGATAATTAGCTTTAACTAAAAGATCAGTTGTATACTCATCAAAAGATTCAAATTTAACATCAAAAAGTGAAGTTGGATAAAATGATTTATATTCAAGTTTCCCTGATAAATTAGTTTTATAGATTCCAGCTTTCATATTCTTTTCCTCTTTTATACTAATATTATAATAAAAAAATGCAAATTAATCAAGGATTTTCTTAATTTGATTTGCACTTTCTATTCATTTTTGCAAATTAAATTGGCTTTTCTTGATTTAATTTGCACTTTATCTTATATCTTTAATCCAGTTTTTTAATGTTTTTACACTTGCTAGATAACCTTTTGTTTCAAGACTATATAGCATTGAATTATAAATTGCTTCTTCTGTTGCTTCAACTACTGCTTGGAATAAAAGATTTATGTATTTTTGTGATAAAACAGTTTGATTTAAAAATGCACTTTTTTCTGTAGCGCTAATGCTATTAGCAGTTGAGAAACCTACAAAGACATCACCACTGCCATGTCCTACATAAGAACCAGTTTTTCCAATAGCAATACTTGCTCTTTTAACAACTCGCCTTAAGCTATTATTATCAAGGCCTATATTAGTAGCTACTACTACAATAATAGAGCCTTTATCTTCTTCACCATTTGCTTGTTCTTTTTGGATTTGTTTACCTATTGGCTTTCCATTAACTATTAAATCTTTACTACTAGAATGACCAAAATTAGTATTTACTAATACTCCTAAAGTATATACTTTTCCATCAAGTTCAACTTCCCTTGAACTAGAACCAATCCCACCTTTTAATCCGTGGCAAACCATTCCGGTTCCCGCTCCAATACTACCTTGGAAGTTATTAGTATTAGCAGTATCTAAGGCTTCTTTCACATCATCAAAAGTAATAGCAATTTTCCTAATATTATTAAGTCTACCATCATTACATTCTAATACTATTGGATTAACAGTTCCTAAACTAGTTCCTAGTTTAGGATTTTCTTCAATTAGTATTTTTACTAAAGAATCGCTTACCTTTCCAACAGCTAAAGTGTTAGTTAATAAAATTGGAGTTTCAATTGTACCTAACTCATCAATTTGCATTAAACCAATGGATTTACCAAAGCCATTCATTACAAATGAACTTGCAATAACTTTATTTAAAAAAACATTATTCTTATGAGGTAATATAGCAGTTACACCAGTTCTAATGTCGTCATATATTATAGTTTTATGTCCTACTAATACTCCTTCAACATCACAAATATGATTTAATTTACCAGTGTTTAACTCTCCTACCTTTATAATTCTTTCAGTCATGCTTTTCTCCTTTTAAAGGATATCCTAATTTTTTTATTGTATGTTTAGCTAATATATCAATTGAATTGATATATTTTTCTTTTTCAATTAAATGTTCTTCTAAAGCAGCTAGTTCTGTACAACCTAGAATAAAATGTTTTAAGCCTTTAGCCTCTAAGTCTTTAATAAGTTTATCAAACTTATTTAAGACTTCTTTTGTAATACCTGTTTCTTTAATTAAATATATTACTTCACTAACAATTATCTGTTCTTCTTCATTTACTTCATAGCTTTCAATTCCTGCTTGCATTAGTTTGGCTTTATAACTAGGGAAAAGCCTTAAACCTTCGGTTGCAAGAATTGCAATACCTTGCTTTAGACTATTACTATTTTTTATCTCTTCTACAACTTCATCTATCATATGATAAATTGGAATAGAAACATCTTTTATCAACTTATCATAACAAAAGTGAGCAGTATTACAAGCGATGATAATCGCATCAACTTTTGATTTTTCTAAAAATATTGCAGACTCTTTGATTGAAGGGTATGGATCTTCACCTTTACCTTTCAAGTATGATGTTCTATCTAAAATTTTAGTTTGATTATCTATGATCATCGGGATATGATCTTGATCTTTTGAAGCATTAGTTAATTCAATAATTCTTTTATATAAGTAAGCACTAGCTAGAGGTCCCATCCCTCCAATGATTCCTAATTTTTTATTCATGTTTCACCTTTATATTACGTAAATTTATTTAGTTAAACAACCTATAGGTATGATTAAAGTTCCATTTTCTTTTGTATAAGCAAGTTCACCAGCAGTTAAGACCATTTTAAAACTTGGTTTCTTATAATTTACACTATCTAAAACTCGTTCGAATTCTTCAAAGCGAATACTCGCTTCTTCAATTTCTTTAGAGGCTAATTTAATTTCAACTAGTCCATATCTTCCATCATCAAGAACTATTACAGCATCAACTTCTAGACCATTTCTATCATGATAATAATATACTTTACCACCTAATGATGATGCATAAACTCTCAAATCTCTTATGCATAAACTCTCAAATAAAAAACCGAAGGTTTTATAATTTTCAACATAATTATCTGGAGTTATCCCTAAATACAAAGCAGCTATTGAAGGATCGATTAATTCTTTCTTTGGAGTTGTTCTTATAGCAGTTTTTGATCTTATATTAGGACTCCAAGCAGCAACATCTTCAATTAAATAATTATTCTTTAAAGCATTTATGTAATCATAGAATTGAGATTCAGATATACTAATATCATTTTTTGTTGTGTCTTTATATATAGTTTTTAAATCTGTTAGCGTTGAAATATTTCTTGAATATGATTTTATTATATTTTTAGCTACTTCTACATCTTTTGCATATTTTTTAAGTTCTAAATCATCACTCTCATATATTAAATCTAAATAACTCTTAATTCTTAGTGCACACTTTTGATAGTCCAAACCAAAGTTAGCAGGCCACCCACCTCTACATAAACAATATGCTAAATCATCTACTGTTAATTTAGATTTCTTTCCATTTATGTTTTCTTCTTTTTTGAATAGTTTTTCTAAAGATATTGAACTATTAGAATCACCTGATTCAGCTAGTGACATCGGATACATGAAAAGTGTTCCAATACGCCCTGCTCCACTGTGTCTATATTCATCATCCTTAGGAACTCTAGAGCCGGTTAGAATATATAAGCCTTCTTTATTTTTTACATCTACATCATTTCTAACAGCATTCCATATATTAGGATATACTTGCCATTCATCAATAAGTCTTGGATTGTCACCTCTTAAGATTAATGAAATATCCGTATCAGCAGCTGCAATATATTCTTTTGATTTTAAAGAGTCTTGCATTTTGATTACACTTTTAGCAAATTGTTCAGCTGTCGTTGTTTTTCCACACCATTTAGGTCCTCTAATTAAAATCGCTCCAAAGGTTTCTAAATATACTTTAATTTCTTTATCTATTATTCTATTGATATATTTTTTTTCATTCATAATCACTACCTCAATATTATTATACCATTTTGTTTTAATTTTGCAAGTGATTTGTTGTGTTTTCTGCAAGCGATTTGTGCTGTTTTCTGCAAGTGATTTGTTGTGTTAAATTAAAATGCATACCTTTCTAGGTATGCACCTTATATAGGATATGTTAAAAATTTAGTGGTTTATATATAGCAGTTAAATCTTTAGTGGTCACCACTAAATTTTTTACAGGTATAAATTGATTGATAAAAAGAGCCACAAATGTGTTATAATTTTTTTGACAGAAAAATCACACACAGAGAGGAGGCTCTATGATTTATGATACCATAAAATTTTTAAATTTAGAAGATTTTGTTGATATTATTGAATCTATTGATTTAATAAAAGATGGTAATGTTTTATCTTGTAATCTGACATTAAAAAAAAGAAACGAACCATGTCCAGCTTGTAATTCAAACACATCTACTGTTCATGGTTATTATGTTAAAAAAATTACTCATAGTATTTCTAATAGTTCCCCTTGTTTTATAATTTACAAGGCTAGAAGGTATAAATGTAAGTTTTGTAGTAAGGTTTTTTATGAAAATAATCCTTTTTCTACAGGTAATGATCAAACAAGCACTTATACTATTCTTGCAGTATTAGATGCACTACGAAGTCATACAGCTACTTTCACTTCTGTTGCTGCTCAGTTCAATCTAACAAAACGACAAGTTATGTTAATCTTTGATTCTTATGTAGAGGTAAGTAGAAAACCATTCCCCGAAGTTATCAGTATAGATGAGTTCTATACTTCAAAATTATCCCGGCATAAGTATGCTTGTACTATACTTGACTTCAAAAGTAAACAAATAGTAGAAATATATAGCTCTAGAAGAATGGATTTTCTAGCTAACAGATTTACTTCAATTCCTGAATCAGAAAGAAATAATGTTAAATATGTTGTAATCGACATGTGGGATACATATAAAGACCTAGCAAAAAGGTATTTTAAGAAAGCTATCGTTGCAGTCGATTCATTTCATGTTATAAAGTACTTAAATGAGGCTATAATCAGGATTAGAATAAAAGTAATGAATAAGTTCAATAATCGCACAAATAAACTAGTATCTAACGATATGTATTATTATATGTTAAAGAAATTTCATTATTTTTTTGTAAAGAACTTTGAAGATATCTATTCAGGAGACATAAGAATTCATAAGATACATGCTAAATGGAGAAAAGGAGAGATCTTAAGATACTTACTAAGTATTGATGAAGATCTTAAATACGCATATCATTTAAAAGAAAAGTATCGAGAATTTAATTTAACTGCAGATTATGACACTTGTGAGGAAGAATTTAATAAATTAATATATGAATTTAATAATTCGCATCTTGAAGAATTAAGAAGTTTTGGTAGACTATTAAATAATTGGAAAGTTGAAATAATCAATTCATTTATTAGAATTGATGGTAGACGGTTATCAAATAGCGCTATAGAAGGAGTTAATTCAAGAATAAAAACTATAATTAAAAACGCTAATGGATATAACAATTTTAATAGGTTAAGGAATAGAATTATATTTTCAATCAACAAAAATGTACCAATTAAGGGAACACCAAATAAAAAGTAAACTGTGTGATTTTTAGACGTTAAAAAAGGCATTTCAAACTCAAAATGAAATGCCTCATTTTTGACCACTAAATATTTAACAGCGGTAAAAACCACTAAACTTTTAACAGCGTAATTATATAAAACCACTAATTATTTAACAGCGCCAAATTTATTTGCCTTTTCTGCTTTTGTTAATTGCATATAAAGCCAAATAAATCAAATATCCCATTAATGAAATCGAATATAATACTAGAGATAAATACCGTAAAAATCCTTCAGTAGGATATTCTCCATTAATTATAAATATCGCAGAAGCAATTCCTAAACATAAAGATGCTATTATAAGCAACCATGAACGTTTAAATCGTTTTTCCTTCATCTTAATTTTTCTCCTTGGTGAATTGGATTTTCAACTCAAAAACAGTCCTTTTCTTATTTACTCGATTTTACCCATGAAAGCATGTCTAGTAACCGCCAAAGCATATTACTTTCCTATTTGAGACACCATACACTTGCGTTATTGAATTCAATTGTTTTCCACTTTTTTGTTCAAGATTTTTACAGATGTTGAGCCACAAACAAGACAAGAATTAGAGCTGACATTGTCAAAATCACTACTTAGACAATCATTACAAAACTGATACTCTTTTACTGTAGAATAATTCAGTTTTTCCATTCGTCTACTAAGTAATAACTGCTTATTGTTTTTGACTAAAGCAATATCTGGGAAATTAAATAAAGCAGTCTTTAACTTGAAAAAATCATTCTGAAGTTCAGATTCAATATAGTCGCATGAATCAAAATATAATATCTCATATCTACGCTCTTTCTCTTCTTTCCACCTAGAATCTTTAAATGAATATTTCCAATATGGCAATATCTCTTCTAACATCCTAATTTTTTCTTTTTCAGTACAGTTAAAAAGGTCTATTACTGAAAATAAATAATTAAGTTCTTCCTTTGCTTCTTTTCTTGAATAAAGAATATCATATGTAACAACATGACCCAACATTAAACCATATTTTTTTTGAACACTAAATGGCGACAATGACGCAGCAATCTTATCATTTTTATATCCAAGCAAATTTCCGCCATATCTCTTCTTAACTCGATCAATCGGCATTCCTTTGACAAATGATGCAACATAACTGCTTCTATCCCGTAAATTAGTTTTCTTTGCCCACTCAACATTGATCCAATTCTTATTTGCAAACAAATCAATTAATACTTTTCCTTCTCGCTTATCGTTTAAATTCGATGTTTTATTCATCCATACTTGAAAGTTATCTAATGCCTGCCCTAATACTGTATCTGATAAACATTTATAAAGATGCTCCTGATTATAATTGTTTCTAGATTTGAGTATATAGTTACTAATCATTATACATAGAACACCAAAAAGAGGTCTTTCAGATGGATTTTGGCAGGTTCTTTTGAGAATAGTAGCTACGAATTCAAACATTTTCATCAATTCATGTTTATCAAACTTTAACGTGGGAAACGTTTTATAAGAATCAACATAGGATAAATCGAGAAGCATAGATACTGTATTTTTTGTCCTTTCGAAAATTAAATCTTCATCATCAGTTAACGAAATAAACAAATTGTAACTATTAATAACTTCGTCTATGAAACTTCTTGACCTATTAGCTTTGTAGTTAGAGTAAAAAACATAGAAAAGCTTTAACATAGGTATTAATCCTCCAATTGTATTCATTTCATCATCAACCGGAAGACCAAATTGTTTTTTCATATTATTACCCATACGAAGTTGCATTTCTAATGTGATAATCTCTCTATACAAATAAATCTTTATGAATTCTGCGTGTAATTGTGATGCCAAAATATAGATTGAGTTTATCAGTGAAATTTCATACTCTGTTATCCTTAATAATCCTCTTGAATCTTTCTCATTCAAATCCGTTTCAATGCAAATGGAAGCCAAAACTTCCTTAATCTTATAGTCTGGTTGCTTAGGAAGTTTGGAAAGCAATCCATAAATGTTTGCAATTCGAGCTTCCCTATTATTTGCAGGAAAATCTTCAGGCATATCTTCTTCGGTTGTAAATTCCACTTCTTCCATATTAATCATATTTACTCCTGTTTTCGAAAGACTCTCTGAAATCTTCTTACCGTTTTTTGTTTTCTTTGCGGCATACCTATAACGGTATTAATAAAATTAATTTGCATTATGACTTGATAATTCACAAAGCATATTGATAATTCTAATCAATCTACTGATATTAGTAAAAACTTTTTCATCAAGGTTCTTTATTATAACTGAGTCTTCGCTTGGCAATATATTTATTCGTGATCCTTTAGCTATCGAAGGTGCTAAACTTGATTCACCGATTGAATACATTTTTGTTTTGGAACTTTTTCCAGACTTTGATATTGGATATCTGTAGTACTCTCCAGTGGCATCGTATTTACTAAATAACTCTAAATCTTTTCTTAGATTTTGGTCATTGCTTAAAAGAGGCACTAGATATCCCGATCCAATATCTAGTAATTCAGCATATAGTTTTAACAAAGAATGATCTTTGTCTATCTTACGTTTCTCTCCATTAAATTCATACCATATCCCCTTGTTATTAATCAACACAGTTTGATCTTTTAAAAAATCGCATATCAAACTTTTTAACATTAATTCAGCAGAATGCCTTAATAAAAACATTGCTGGATATACTATATTGTGTGTCTTTTTATAATCTAAATTATCGCATAGCAACCTTGCAGCATCAAGGTAATTACTTGATGCTTGGTATAGTTTTTTTGATAGTGTCGATGTCTTCATATTTTTATACTCGTCTGAACTTTTTTATTCGCTTTAGTTCAGAAAAAATATTCAAAACTTGTTGGCTTTTTTTGTCTGAAGTAACTAATATCCCAATTTCAATATTGCTTACCATTCCATGGTATGATAGATTAGCAGATGAAACAAGCATTTTTTGTCCATCAACAATTATTGTTTTTGCATGAAGAGTCGCCATTTTATCATCATCAATACCTGAATATCTATATACCCGAAAAAAGTTTCTATTTGAATGCTCTATTTTTTGCAAATGCACCTTAATTTGTTCATAATCATTTACGAAAAGTTCAACCAAAACACCTTGCTTGCTTTTTGTATTAATCAAATACAGCATTTCTTCAAAATGATCCGAAATGGAATAACCAGTAAGTACTATGTGGTTTTGAGCATTTGAAATCATTTCTTCAATCACTGGATACGTCTTTCTATTACTGGTCTTAAATGATGTTGGCATTGTAGATACTATCTCTACTTTATCAATATTTTGGGTATTGACTAAGGAATCAATAAGCATAGCTACTTTTTCTAAATCCTCAATACAGAGATTAGGAAATTCCTTTTTAATCATTTGAATAGCTAAACTTCCATCTTTTTCAAGTGAAGAGAAAAGACCCCTTAACTCATCAGCTAAGATATCAATCTTTAGACTTTTATTTCGCATAATTCTTCTACCAATTCTTTGAAGAAACTGTTTTCTTCTTTTTCATCTAATGGAACAATTAAACTTCTATCTAAAAGGCGATTTCCATTTTCACAAGCAGTTTCAGAAACCATACAACAAGAATGACAAGCCGAACCATTTAACGTATCTACATCAATCTCATGATTAGAACACTGGGGATCTGTTGTACATAATAATGAATTTTCAAGTGCCGCCTTCAGTATCTTCTTAAAATTCTCTTCACTTCCTAATTCTACTAATCCACCTAAAGAACCATCCTTATCTGAACTGCCGGTATAAAGAAGTATTCCGTACATCGTATCGCTACTATATATTCTTTCTTTGATAGCGGCCGATGAATAACCAGATAATAATGACATCTCTTTAATTAACAAATGAGAAAAAGTATGTAAAAGTACATATTGGGCATCTCTCTCTTTTGAATTTTCCCACCCTCTACTATCACAATATTTCTTGAATAAAATCTTAAAACCTTGAGATAGCTTACGAACATTATCATTTTGTAGCCAATTATCTATAGATTCTTTGTTAAATTCAATGAATATTCCTTCTCCATTTATTTCAACTCCAGGAAGCCAGTTTTCTTTTGTCTTTTGCAACTTCACCATTTTTCCTAAAGAATCAACTTCAGGTTCTGGTGGATCAATACGCATAAAACCTTGAAGAACCATTACCTCTCTCAATCTTTCAATTTTGATAATTCTCTTGAAATATCTTTGCAAGTATGACGGAACTTCATCTTCATGCGCTTTGAAGAACTTATAATCTTTTTTGTAATCCAAGTCCTTGTGTTTTGTAAAAGCCTTATATTCCATTTCTTTAATTTCGATAAATTCTTTTATTTTCTCATCCCTCATTTTGAGTGCTTTATCAAATTCGTCTCTAGAGTACTTATCAGCAAAATAGTTTTCAAAAATCTTAGTAACGCCTGCCTCACCAAAGTCTCTTTTGTAATCACAAATTCTTATATAATGATCGTCTAGTAAAGTATATAGGGGATTAGTCCAAGGGGGAATAGATATCGCACTTCTAATTACAGGAAAATATATATTTGATGCTCCTCTTTGGGCTGGATATATCTCTGGACAACTGCATTTTTCGTTTTTGGATTTCGGCCTGTGTGGATGGTGTCCAGTGCATTTATATCCACTACCAACGAAAGCTTCTTTGTCAGTCGAACCGGCCATACTTCTTTTTGCTCCACAAGAGCATTCAATAATTATTTCACCCAGTGTTGAAGTCCAACCGGTTGAATATAGTTTTAGACTCCCGTTGCAGTTTGTGTTTCCTTGATGAATCCACCATCTCCAAGGAAAATCATCAAGATGACCATCCTTACAAGCAATGACGAATCTTGAAGGATATGCTGGAAAACCGCAATCAGGGCATCTCGGTCCTAGTTTTAAATATGTTGGAACATCTAGTTTTGTTCTTATGTCAAAAAGGTTATTACATTTTATGTTTGAACAGACGTGGTAATGAGGAAATGAAACAACTGGTAAATCCTTATCATCTGAAGTTTTGGGACTTCTAAAATGATTAACACCAAAATATGATGCCAGTCTTCCATCGTTTATTTTTCTGCCGCCATCTTCCCAATAATTTATATCTAATATGGTTAATGAATCCTTGACTGCATCATGAATAGAACCTGGACCAAAAGTTGTTATTAGTTGATTGGGTCTAAGTTCACCTATTCGATTGTGATTAAATATTCTTTTTCTATTCATAAATTAGCCCTCATAATAGTAAAGAGTTGATGAACTCTCAACTTCTCTCATTGAGTTAAGTGTTGGTTTTTCTTTGGTCGTGCACGGTTCACCATAAAAATTCATCAATCTGCTCCCCTTTGTTGTATTGAAAATATAGTAATGTAGTGGTAACGGATTAATTCTATGTAGTGTTTTCCAATCATCAATAAATCTATTAATTTCATCTACTACATCAGCGTGGAGTTTTGGAGCTACTTTAGCAACTCTCCTTGAAATCTTCTGAATTATTGCATCAATCTCTGCAGTTGTTACATTCGAAATGTTTTGAGCCTCATCATTTTCTGATAATTCATCAATCGTTAATCTTGCTAACGCAATGAAAAGTGCATGTAAGACTCTATCCCTAGCTCTAGCGGAAAATGGTGTTGCAGTAGTTCCTTCAACATATCTATAAATATGACTATGATAACCTTTGAAATTTTCATAATGCGATAAATCTCGTGGGCGATATGGACTATATATTGAAACAACTAAACCAGGAAAACTTCTTCCAATTCGACTAGTTGCTTGAATATATTCTGAACTTTGCTTTGGCTGTCCAAACACACACATTAACCCTAAACGATCAATATCGAGACCAACTGAAATCATATTTGTAGCTATTGCCACATCTAAGAAACCCTTATCTCCTTTTTGAGTTTCAAGTTCTTTTAATAAGCCAGCAATTCGATCTGATGTCATTCTTGAGGTGATTTCTTTATGTTTGAAAAACTTTCGCTCACTCTTATGTCCGTAATGTTTCTTAATCCACGTTATTCTTTTTGGAATGTCATCTTGCAACAAGCGAACTGTTCCACCTAATTCACGAATGGAGTTAAAGTATCCTATCAGTGTATAATATGGGTCGATAAATTTTTCATATTCTGGTCTTTCGGATAGTTCTAGTGCCTTTTGCAAAATGATTGCATATATCCTTAATTGTGTTGTTTTTAATGACTTGCCACTTGCACAAATTCCACAGTACTTTCTAAATGGAGTTTCCGCTATTGGTATTTCTTTGATAAAATAGCTATCTTTGATATCTAATCCATCAGCGGGAAACTGCATTGCATCTTTTCTCCCGTACAAACTCTTTATTTGATTATCAGCATTTCTTATAGTTGCAGTTGAAACCACATATTTTGGCAGGACCTTTTTGCCATCAAGTTCAATTGAACATAATTCTTCTATTGCAGCTTCGTAAGCACCATAAATTGTTCCTAGAGGTCCCGTAATTAAGTGGAGTTCATCTTGAACAATTAGTTCAGGTGGGAAAAAAGGCTTAATCGGTTCAGTTGAGACTCTCGGCTTATTATCTATTGGTTGATGTGATTTGGGATGATTTTTACCGATGGCGATATAGCCATGTCTTGGGCAATATCGATTCACTCTACCAAACAGTGCATTGCATGAAGGATCCCATGGAAGTCTTGCAAATTTATCTACAGTAGCAATAATTACAGTGGGGCATTTGCGATAGATTTGTTCATCCACCAGATAAACAGGAATTGCTACTTGTTTTTCTTTATATCTGAAGAAGTAGCAATTCTCGTCACCGCAATAAATATCAATACTTTCCTGATCTAAATCTACCTTGAAGTGTTCTGTATTAAGCGGTTTGCCACAGTAAGGACAATTGATTAACTGCCTTGCTAGTTTATTTAACGTTTTTTGTGCTTGTTGTGGATCTATTTCGGTATCTTTAAATTCACCAAAATTGTTTGGTGTTACCCCACCACCAACATAAAACCCAACAGAGAACGGTTCTGTACCTAGCGATACATCACCATGTTTAATACGCTTCTGTCTTAAGATTTCAGCTGCAATGACCATCTTTGTTAATCTGTCTCTTTGTTGCGTGGTTAGTAATCTTAAGGTATACCTAAGGATTATGGTTACTCCACCATCTTTGTTATAATCATCATTTGGCTTATTAGTCATCCTTCTATAACCCATTAGAAAAGCCATCAATCCTAAATAGGCCTCTGTTTTTCCTCCACCTGTTGGAAAATATAACAAATCAACATATTTTCTAAATTCAGATGAATAATCAGTAATTCCCGTTAAGTTTAATAAAATGAAGGCAATTTGGAACGCCCTCCATTCACTATTATCCTTGGCGATTTCCTCTCCTATATTACATTTAATTCCTGAACCATATTTTTTTGAAAAAGCATTGATTGATCTTTGCATAAACATACATTGATTCATGAAAGAAAATGCATTGAAGATTGTTTCATTATTTTCTAGTAGGACAATACCCTCTAGAATTCTTCTTGCTTGAGTTTCACATTTTCCAATTACTTCTTTACCTTGTGCCACAAATCCAAGCTTTGTTAATCTAGGTGACAGTTTAAGTTTTTCAATCCATTCCGCATATGCATTATGCAGTAATTTTAATCGATTAATAATTTCTAATTTATTTTTTGGTATTGAAAAAAATTTCATCGAAAACGTATTTGGTGCAAAACCATCTAAAATAGGACTTACACTAGGTAACTCGTGTTCTGGAATAAACTGAGTGCAAATGGTTTTAACTAAACCATTCTCTTCAAGCCAATCAGTTGCACAACCGTGACCGTGGGCAAAAATAGGTCTGCTTTCATATAGGAATTCATCTGTAAGATCTGTTTTTCTGCATAAGTATTCAGGCACAAAATAACTAGTGTTAACTGTTTGTACAATTGTTTCTACTTGAAACATTATTCCATTAACCATTTCCTCGTTTGCTGTTCTATTATTTGTTACGTAAGCAGAAACTAGTTTATACCCGTTTTTTAGTAGAAATTGTGATATTTTGATTGATACACCTTCATAGAAAGGTCTATCTTCTTCAATTGAACATAATTCACCTAAATCGTATTCTTTTGACTTGGCACTTCTATCAATTGTTGCATCAAATTTAATATCCCTAGGAACCCTAGTGTAAACCTTTTTTGTTCTTTCTTTTCCTTCTTTATCTTCTTCAACTTTATTTCCTAAAACATAGTCTCCCCATTTTACTTGAACGTTGAAAGTCTCGGTTTCTTCAGAAAGGTAATAACTGATTCCAAAAGATGTTTGTTGCTTATATTTAGTTGAATATCTATCTTCGTTATCCTCTTCACCAAGTGCATCTGCTTCTCCAGAATCTAATTCTATATCTTCTTGATCATCAAATTCGATGTCACTAACTTTTGATGTTGGATGCAAAAGTCCTGTTAGATAGCTTAGTTCAGGATTTTCATCTAGCGTTTCTTCAAACCCATCTCTAGGACCAATTAAGTCGTTTTTGATTGCATTTACGAGCTCTTGTCGTATTTCGTTATATATCTTCTTACTCATGGTCATCACCTAAATCAATTGGTTTATGTGCCAATCCCATAACAGATGCAAAACCATTACCAATTATTATATGTTTATCTGAGACAAGGCGATAATGCCATTTCTTGTTATCAACATCCACCTTTGTTGCAAATTTACACCATAATTCTCCTTCTTCCTTTTTGAGGAGAACAATTTTGTCTTCTAGTTCATTATCTGCTTTAACTTCAACCATATATTTTGCGTCATTAGTTTCAATTAAAAAATCGGGATTGTACTGAAGACCTGCAGCATAAAAAATACCCAATTGATTCAAAGGTGGTTTTACCCAACGAATTACATTTTTATCATTCTCTAAAATAACAGAAAATCTTCTTTCTGCATCACTATCAAACCCATTTTTTTCATAATAAGATTTCTTATATCCCCAAAAAACATATTTTCTGATATTAATTTTATCAGATACTTCAGTGTGCAAACTCACTTCTCCACCAGATGGTTTGATTACTTTTACTTGCTTTCCAAATGTGATTAATGCTTTTTGTATTTGGTAAGTAAAGGTAGTATCTGTTTTGATTGTTGAGATAACCTGCTTCTTAATATCTTCTAAAATCAACAAGGCGTATTTTCTCACCACTTGCTTTTTATGTTTTTCATCCCCACCAATTGCCTCGAGATATTGGTTTGCAATATCCAAAATGTATTCTGCATCATCACTATCAAATTCTGTGATATTATCAAGAATCAAACACGCAAGGGTGTTCAATGGATTTGGATCTTCGAGTATCTCTGCATCTAGCGACTCTAAAAGTTTATTATTAGTTATGTTAAAACGCTCAATTTGTGATTCCTCTATTACAAAATTAATGTTTTTCTTTACAGTTATCGGACTAAGTTCAATCATTGTCGTTGGTTGAACAAATATCTTAGGCACATTTAAGCAAACTGAAGTATATTTATTTACTTTCTCGATAAAAGTTTTCTTGTCCATAACTGTGCCCATAGTAGCGGCTTTTTCTATCAGTTCCTCAGTAGTTGGTTGTTCGCTTGGTACATCAGAATCTATGAAATCAAACAGACTTTGTTGCATCGAACTATGTTGTTCAGATTTCTTTGGTTGATGCCCAACATTTTTTAGATATGAACGATATAGTTCTTCTTGAACCACTGGATTGTTAACATCTTGCTTGACAACTACTTTTTGGCTGACATCATCAAAATCAAAAAGACCTTCAAACAAAGATAGTGGAGCATTGCCTAAGTCAGGTTCAATAATTAATTGCTTAGTCTCTTCAATTGGTTTTCTGTCTAAGTCTCTAGTTTTAAAGATTGGATTTGCTTTAAGATCTTCAACAATTTCACGATAATGGTCGTGAGCGACTATATCTAGTGTATCGATATTTTCCTCACCAGTGATATGACCAAACGGAAGTCGTAACCCTCTTCCAATGGTTTGCATTGCCAAAATCTCGCTTTTTGCAGCGTTTAAAGGGATGATGGTAAATAAATTATTCACATCCCATCCCTCTTTAAGTTTATAAACATGGAGTACGATTTCAATTGGATTATTACTGTTTTCAATAGTTAGTAGTTTGTAAATGATTTCATCATTGGTTTCGCTAGTTCCAGTTTGACCAGAATGGACTTCAATTACTTTATTTTTATATTTTCCGCCCATGAACTCTGATGACTCAATCTTTTTTCTAACTGCTGTAGCGTGAGCAGTATCTTTACAAGCAATAAGAATAATCGGCTTAACATAGTCTAAATTATTATCAGTACAATACTGTAAAATACTCTTTTTTCTGTTCTCGTGAAGATTGATACCGTCAATTAACTTCATTTCTTCTATATCTTCTGTAGAGTATCCTGCCAGATTTGTACGTCCATTCATCACTGGAATCTTTAAATATTTTCCTGCACCTTTTGCAAGATCATATGAATAAATTACATTAGTGTTTGCCTTAGGAGTTGCTGTGAATTCAAGTCCTAAAACAGGCTTCAAATAATCAATTGCCTTAAGTGAGGCTGGAGCATAGTATCTATGTGCTTCATCCATACAAATAACTAAATCATCAAAAGTATTCAATACATCTGCAAATGACTTCCCAAGAGTTTCTTGAAATTTATGAAATCTAAACTCTTTATCTGTTTTCGGAGTGAATATTTTCCCAATATTGAAAATGAAAATTTCGATTTCTGGGTGAAATGAATCCTTAAAAAAACCTTCTTCATAGTAGTTTTTGTACTGAAGATAGTTTTCTCCATCAAACACTCTTGGTCTTGCACCCAACTCTGCTTCTAAACCTTTAAAAAGGTACTTGGGATGTTCTGGTCTGCTTTCTTTTTTTAATTTCTCATAAATAGTATCTCCAGGAGCAAGTATAAAGAAATGTCTATATCCTTTAGTTTTGTAAAGATAATAAATTGAGGCACCCATTAACCTTGTTTTTCCTATGCCCGTTGCTATTTCAAAACAAAATGACGGGAAACTAAATTCTTCTGTAACTTTAATATCCCTAGGACGCTCACAATTCAAACTAGCGGATTCAATCGCTTTATTTTTGGCATTTTCTCTTTCTGCATCGGTTTTACTAATTGTTTTGAAATTCACTGAACTTGAAATTTTATCAAGTATTGAAAGTGCTTCTGTTTGTGGTTCTCTTAGGCTCATTGCATAAGATATCTTTTTGACAATAGTGCTCATTTATCTAACCTCACTTTCAAAATCGAATTTTTTCAACAAGTCCTTTGGTATTCTTTTAACTTCTACATTATCTGGCAATTTCATATTTGACTGAATTTTTGTGCCGTATATAAGTACTGAATGATTTTCATCCAATTCTTTTAGTATTTTTTTAATGTATGCACCACTAATGTAGTCTTTTGAAATATGTATGTATCTTGTTTCACTGCTTTTACCGTGCATTTCACCTTCAGGTTTGTATTTGAATCCTTCAAGCTTACATATAGCTTCGCATAGCATTTCAAAAGTATATTCTCTATGAACTTGATAGATTGGTAATACTGAGTGTTTTTCTAGCAATGATGGAGCGAGTTCGTAAAATCTATAACCTCCGCCACCTTTCCAATTGACAGATTTGCTAATTCCTCCTTGTTCACCTTCAATAACCTTATCCAGTCTTACTTTACAGTGAGTATATGCATGATCTCCTAATTCGATACCAACCCATCGTCTACCCATTTTATGTGCCACAGCACATGTTGTCCCTGAACCCAAAAATGAATCAAGAACAAGGTCTCCCTTTTTGGTTGACAATGCTATGAAATCTCTGATTAAATCCTCAGGCTTTGGATAAGGGAAAGCATTATAACCAAAGAGGGCTTTTATTTGTGCTGTTCCATTTCCGCTACTATATTCAGGTTTATAAAACAATGATTTCGGTTTTGTCTGTGGCAATCCACCTATCTCTGGTCGTTGCTTTTTATATAGCGATATGCCATTTCTTCCATTAGTGATAAGAATTTCTGTATCGAAATCCACTTTAAACTTTTCAAATCCCCATCGCCATCTTCCATAATTATTAGCGTCTTTCATAGGAATGACCACTTGATATCCTAATTGCTCATATTTTGTTATCAATTTTATAAGGTGAGAATCGTCAAATTTTCCTTCTGTATAAATTAAATCATACTCTTCATCAGTGATTGAATTAACAATATCATCTTTAATTAAAATTGGATAAAACATTTTAGGTCTATCTTCTCTATTAGATTCCTCACCAGTGCTTTTTAAAGTAGCACCTTTTTTGTAATAACCTTTAGAGTCCTCGGTCCATTCCTCCATAAGTTTCTCATAATCCACATCATATTGATAAAACTTTGCTTTACTTTTGTCTTTAGCATATACTAGTGTATATTCATGAGTTCCTGCGAAAGCAAATTCATCTTGGTTTCCCTTTAAATTCATAACCGTAGGAAGGCAAGCAATAAAATTATTACTACCGAATATTTCATTGCATACAAGAGTCATATGTGCCATTTCTGCATCATCTATACTTATCCACAATATTCCCTCATTATTTAAGAGATTATACAACAACTCAATTCTAGGTTTTATCATGCAAAGCCATTCGCTGTGTTCTAATCCATCTTCATAATGTGGATTTGCTACTTTAATGTTGTATGGTGGATCTATGTAAATACACTTGATCATGCCAGAAAAATTTTGTTCTAGTGCTTTTAAAGCAATTAAGTTATCACCATGAATAAGCATATTTTCTGCGTTTAGGTCATATTTTGTATTTGACTTTTCTACATTTTCTATGAGTATCCTTGGTTCGATTTTTTTCTTTTCACCCTTGCCCACCCATGTGAGTTCAAGTTTTCCACTTTTTTGCATGGTTTCCTCCTAAAATTTCACAACAAGATTAGGTTGGATAAACCCATCCACGTCAAATTGTTTTATAAATTTCTCTTTCTGTATTTCAACATCTTGATCGATTTTTTGTTTTGCAACAAACATATTTTCATCACGTTTACTTAATTCTGTTAACTTCTTGTCAATTCTCTTTTGAATATCAACTTTCTCTTGAAAATGTTTAGATGCTTCTTTTTGTAGATAAAGTAATTTTATTTCTTCTCTCAAATCCTGTGAATCTACCTCATATTGCTCTTTTCTATTTGAAGCCCAATTTTCAAGTCTTTTTTTATTTTGAATAATAGTTAAAGAGTTTAGATTAATATAGTCCTCTTTCATTTTTGGAAGTGTTTTTTGATATAATTCAAATATTTCATCCAACTCACTTTTCGATGGTTTATATTCCGCAAAGTACTCATTGGGAATATTTTTAAATGCTTGTACAATATCGTATGTATCGGTAGTAACAACATTACCCTCTAGATCAAAGGCACATAGAACTGGTAATAATTGCTTTCCGTTTAATTTATTGATGAATGAACCCACAAATATATAGCCGTGATGAAAATCAACATGGTATTTAAAATTAACAACATGATTAGTAACTTGCACTATTTTTTGATTAGTTTGTGAGACATTTGCGGTTATTCTTTCCCATTGTTCAATTTGAGTAAGATAACTCTTCATTTTTATGGCTTCTGATTTAAGATGTTTTTTCTTTTCATCCGATGTCATAGACATGAGAAGTTGTTTTAATTCATTACTCTTCTTATTTCTTTTTGCATTAATTTCACGTTCCAATTTATCAAACGCTCGGTTAAATTCGCTAACACTTTTACAGTTATCATATATTTCTTGGATTTTTCTTTCAAAGTTACCACCTGACTCCAACAAACCTAACGCATCATCACTAGCACCAAAAACTCCTTTAAATAAGTGGAATTTTTTATCTAGTATCTCATACACTCTTCTATCGGCAGCATTTTCAATATTTAGTAGGTTAAAAACATTTACATCTCTTTTTTGACCATAACGATGACAACGACCTATTCGTTGTTCAATTTTCATCGGATTCCAAGGAAGATCATAATTAATAACAGTATCACAAAACTGCAGATTTAAACCCTCACTAGCAACATCAGTTGCAATAAGTATTTCTGCGTTATCTCTAAACTCCTCGACAATCGCTTGTTTTAAATCAATACTTGGCGTGTTTGTTATTTTCTTTGGATTTCTTGCTCTCCATGCATTGTATATTTTTTTAGTCTCTGGATCATTTAACTCTCCATTGAATAAAAGCATTTTTTCAAATCCTGCTTTAGTTAATGTTTCGACTAAATACTTTTGAGTTCTCTTTGATTCAGTAAATATAATCGCTTTGTTAGAAAAACCATTTTCTTTTTGTAGGTCGAATGCAAAATGCAACGCTTCAATAACAGCATTTGATTTTGTGTTCTCAGTAATATTTGAAGCAACTTTAATAATATTTTCAACAGCGTCGAGTTCCTCTTCAATTTGAGCGTGATATTTTTCTTTTTCAATTTTGTCAATATCTTCATCCTCTACGTCTTCAATTTCATCATTATCAGAGTCAATCAATTCGAAAAAACTAGCTAAACTAATGTCTGCCCTTTCTATTCTTGTACTTTCCTTAAGAACTAAGAGCCTTTCTCTTAACTTTTCAAATGTCTCAACTACAGCAAAACTAGATGATGCTAAAAGTTTTCTAACTACCATCTTTACCAGTCCGTTGTTTTGAACAGTTACAGCATAGAGTAATGGTTTTTGTAGATATCTGTTAGCTAGTTCATAAAGAATGGCTTCATCCCTACTTAACTTAAAATCCATTGCAAAACATGTTCTGCTACTAAATTCCATATACTCACTAACATCTTTTCTAAGTGTTCTATGTAATATTGGCTTTATCTCTTCTCTTAGTTCCTTATAGTTTTCATTTTTTACAAAATTTTCATTGAATGATTTTTCATCAACAAAAATCCGTTCATCGATATATCGTGATAGTGCATACAATTCTCGCAGATTGTTTTGAAGTGGAGTAGCTGATAGCATAACCTTGGGTACATTTTTAGTTGCATGAAATAATTTTTGTGGCATTTTAGCACCATTTCCAAGGTTTCTAAGTCTATGAGCCTCATCAAATACAAAACAATCCCAAGAGATTTGGGAGAAGTGATTTATAAAGAACGCTGCCATTCCATATTGAATTATCACAACCAAAGCATCTTCTTGCCTTATTAAGTATGACCAAAAATCTTTATCTCTATATCTAATCGCATACTTGCTCTCGGGAATATATGTTTTAATATTGAATTTTTCTTGAAGTTCATCCTGCCATTGCTTCCTTAATGAATTAGGCATAGCAATTAAAATCCGTTTTGATCCACTGTATAGAAGATACTTTATTACAAGTCCTGCTTCGATTGTTTTTCCTAACCCGACTTCATCTGCTAGAATAATACCACCGTTCTTAAGAGCGTCTAATGCGGTGATAAATGCCTCAACTTGATGGGGTGTGTGGTCGATGTTTGATTCGTGTAAACAAGCATATGGTGAGTTCCTTAAATCTGTCAGTTTATGGATGCCATATTGTTCTAAAAGGGGATTAGACATCGGTTTCACCCCCATGAACAATCAATTGATTCTTAAGTTGTATTGCTATTGCCTCTGCCATAAGTGGTGGCACGGCGTTTCCGATTTGAGTAAATGCTGATGTTCTACTACCTTCAAAGAAATAGTTATCTGGGAATGATTGTAGTCTAGCCGCTTCTCTCACAGTAAGTGAACGGGCTTGTTCTAAGTCATAATGAATATAATAATGTCCATCTTTAGCTATATGAGCTAGGATAGTATGGGAATATGCAATATTTGGTGGTACAATTTTGAATCTATCAGTGAAATCTTTTGTATTTTTATGAGTTCTTAATTCCTCAGGAATATTTGCGTATTGTAATCTTTTTTGTTGATTATTTGTAATCCATTCCTTAATTGCTAGTCTGTAAATTTCGCGATCTCTATCGTTATTTGGTCTTGACAGATGCCATGTTAAAACATCCTCAGGAATTCTAAAATTTTTTTCTACATATGGATGAATGGAGCTATCTGAATAACTTTTGCTTTCCTCACCAGCTTGTAATGATGGTAAATCATTTAAAATATCCCTTAATGTCCAATTTGATTCTATCTCATTAAATTCAGGAAACTTGAAGTTGGTATTCTTTAACCAACCGACAATAATAATTCTTTTTCGCTCTTGCGGAACACCAAATGCTTTTGAATTTAATGGCTTGTCTTTAATTTCATATCCAATTTCATCAAATAATTTTTTAATATCTGCCCAGTGTTTGCCGCCCTCAGCAGTAATTAAACCCGGTACATTTTCAAATACAAACATTTTAGGTTTATAGTGTTTTAAGAACTCACAATATATTTGATAAAGATATTTTCTTTCATCATCAATATTTGAACCTTTATTCTGTTCCTCTTGTATTCTTTTTTGCTTATTTCTTCCAGCAAGAGAGTACGCTTGACAAGGAGGTCCTCCAACAATCACATCCACTTTTTCTTCTTTTAATCTATCATCGATAATCTTGAAAAGACTAGGCAAGTTATCCTTGGTCATCTTAGTGTTTATAACAGTATCTAAAATTGATGTAGGAATCTTACCATAAAGACTATCTCTAGAGATTTCGCCCTTTAGATATTGATAATATTCGTTTATTTTTTTTTGACTCTTAAGATAAAAGTAACATAGTCGAGTTTTAATTGTATTGGCAGCATCAGTATTCATTTCAATATGAGCAATGGCATCGTATCCTGCCCTCATGAAACCCTCTGACAAGCCACCAGCCCCTGCGAATAAATCGATATAATTCATACTATCACCAATAAGGTAGACAACCTTGATTCAAATATAATATTCAATATCGGTTGATTCACATGCCACTCGATTTTGGTTATTTTAATCTGTAATCTCACTAGAGTCTACCCCCTTTTTAATTATATTTTTTATTTACTCGATTTTTCCACTATTTACCCAATCATTCAACTAGTTAGAAAGAGTATCTATATTCCTATTTAAGCATTCATAAACTCTTTGTCTAAAAAGCCTATAAAGAACGAGAATTATTCTGTCATATATTAAATTGTAGAAACGTAAAGCTTTTTCCTTTTTTTTATTCAAAAAATTTATATGTAAAATAATCACTAAATCCTTGTATCAAAGTTAGCGTTCTTGAATGGTCCCTCCAACTAGATTTGTACATTACTTTTCAAACTTATTTATTACCTTATTATATTAATCTAATACTTTAATCATTTTTTTATAAACATACGTTAATTATACCACATTCATACGAAAAATTCACCTTATTTTTATCAAATTCTATAATAGTAAACAAGCAAAAAAACCTTGATTAGTACTACTAATCAAGGCTTTGTATTTTAATAGAAGACATTCTGTATTATTAATATTTTTTAAAACTTTATCTTTGTTAAATAGTTTTCTACTTCAATTATGTATTTACTAAACAATTCATCCATCTTTTCATAAACCATACTTTTTATATCATATAAAGTTACTTTACTTTCCATATTCACTCCTTAAATATATTTTTTATTAATCAATTTTTATTTGATTAAGATTAGCCAGCATTTTAATCTTTCTTAATAAATTTACATTTAGGATAATTCGTACAACCCCAAAATCTACCGTATTTCCCCTTACGCAAAATCAAATTCCCACCGCACCTTGGACAAATACCTTGTTCTAAATTATGTTGCTGTTCTCTTATGTTTAGAATGTGTTCCTTTGTAGTTATTTCCATCTTATTTGACATCAACACTTCGTAGGCTTTTTTCATTTGTTCGATAGATAGAATATTTTCACCAGATTGAAGAGATCTTCTTAGTGCGGATAAAGGAATAACATTGTTTGATTTTATATGATCTATATTATTTTGAACAAAGACAATTAAAGAATGTATTGGTAAATTACCCACTAATCTCTTCACATTAAAGACGTGAGTGGCATTTTGTTTAATAGGGTTATATAATTTATATTTAGCATTTCCATACGCTAAAACTTGTGTCCATTCACGTTGATTTTCCGAGCCATATATTTCACCAGAATAATTTTTCGTTTCTATTACAAAAACTCCACGAGGATTAATAACAATATGGTCTATTTGTGATGTCATTCCATCATTGACTAAACCCAAATTGTTAATAACATATTGTTCACATTCAATTGTATCTTCAATTATCCGTCTTACCTTATTCTCCCCAAATTTACCACGTGTTGATGGATGTTTTAAATAGGCAACAAGAATAGCGATTAATATAATCAATATTATTATAAGATATGGCATAATATTTACCTCTTATTCATTATAAATAATTGTATCACATTTTCAGATTTTTTTAAATACGTTTTTATAGTAATAAAACTACAAAATAAAAACTCTAGTAAATGTTTATAAAACATATATTAGAGTTTTTTATTAGCTTTTAATATGTTCCCACGGAAACTAAAGTTTTTTTGTACTAAAAATATATTCTTTAACTTTAGTTACTCTAAAAAAACAACATTTATATTAAATATTCTCATTCTTTTTAAAGTTACATCTTTACAAATATTAGATTCATCATTTGATATTAAAATATATTTTCTATTTCCACCATCTTCATTATTTAGATTAATAACAGCATGACCTGTCGTTCCACTTCCAGCAAAGAAATCTAAAACAAGAGAGTTTTTATTTGTAGTTGCTCTAACTAACTCTTTAATAAGTTTTAAAGGTTTTGGTGTTGCAAAATAATCACGTCTACCAAATATTTTTTCCATTTCATCTTTTGCAGATGAATTTGTTCCAAAGCAAGATAATATATTTGATACCTTTTTTTCTTTTTCATGCAAAATACCATTTTCTAAATATGGCTGTTTTATAAATTTTAAGATTGAATCATTTGATTTAGAACAAATAATAATGTACTCATATTTTACTTTTTTCTTATTTGGGTTAACGTTTCTATTTGTATCAAAGTATGGATGAAGTTTTTCCCATCTGTATATCTTAACTTTTTTTCCAAATATAGATTTACAAATTGATGAAATATTTTTTACTTCACCTTCATCAATATTTACAACCAAAAAGCCATCATCACTTAATAATTCATATGAAAGTTTTATTCTATCTAACATAAATTTTTCATACCCACCATCAAATACATCCCGATATCCAATATAATCAATATGTGAATTATATGGCGGATCAATTAGTATTGCTTTTATTTTGCTTTTATAAGACCTAATCATAGATTTTAATGTTGGAAGATTATCAGATTCAATCACATAATTGCTTCTTTCATTTCTAACAATTAGATTAGTTTTAGAATTAATTATTACATTATTATCAACGAAGCAATCTTTATATATTGACACTTCTTTTAAATTTTCACAATGAGCAAAAGCCCATTCACCAATGTATGAAACTAAATCAGAACAATAAACCCTTTCAAGCAAGTTACAATTTGTAAAACAAGTTTTACTGATTATTGAAACATTATGTAAGTGTATTTGGGTAAGCTCGCTAGCACCAGAAAAAGCACCACGTTCAAGAGTTATTGTTTCATCAGGAAGATAAACCTCACCTATAGCGTATTTACGAGGGTAACATATTAATACATCTTTGTTTTTAGTAAATAACGCACCATTTTCTACAATGTAATCTTTTGAATTAGAAACAAATTCGATATTAGAACAACCTACAAACGGATTATATCCTATGCTTTTAAGGGTTGAAGGAAAAACTATTTTTCTTATTCCCTTACAATTCCAAAATGAATTTCTACAAATTCTTTTTACATTCTCTAATAATAGTTCATTTGTATCTATTGAATTTAAACAACCAATAACAGAAGATATTTCTTTATCATAAATTACTTTATTTATAAGTTTGTAATTACTGCTATTATTGATTAAATCAAGTTTTGAACAACCAGAAAACGGATTGTTTTCTAATTTGATTACAGTATCCGGAATAATAACTTCTTCTAAATTATCACAAAGATAAAATGAATGTTTGCCAATAATCTTAGTACCATTATGTATTTTATACTTTTTATCTTCTTTTTTAATTGGATAGTAAATAAGCCTTGTTAAATCTTTGTTATATAATACACCATTAATCATATTGAAATATTTTGATTCATTTTTAACTTCAACTAATGGACAACCAGCAAAAGGATTATTCCCCATAAGTTTCACATTAGCAGGAATATTAACTTTTTTAAGATTAGAACAATTATAGAAGGTATCGCCACTAATATTTGTAAGAGAATCGGGAAGAACTACTTCCTCTATTATTTGATTATCCCAAAATAAACAAGACATAAGTTCTAATATTCCTTCTGGAATAATTATCTTTTTATCATTACCTAAATATTTAGTTATCACTCCAGCTTTCACAACAAAATCATCATTTTTAATATCTTCTATTTTAGATAATTCATACTTATTTAATCTAGACTCATTTTCAAATATTCCATAGTTATAAATATTACCTTGATAATCTTTGATAGAATATGACCTTTCAATTACACCACTGATTAACCTTGAAGAATAAGTAATAGACTTAAAAATATCTTTATTAAATAATGTATTATCTTCTTCCATATGATTCCACTCAAAACATCTAATATATAGGTCTTTGCAATAAATATCATATTCATTATCTAAATCAATAATAATTTCAGATGAAAGATATCCCATAGAAAGTAATTTATCAATACACTCAAGAATAACAAAAGTTTTATGTAAATTTAATTTTATATCATCACTATTTACAATTGCAATTTGATTATTGAAATTAACTATTCCCTTATCAGCATTAATTTGTACTATAAAGTTTTTATTATATTCTTTAGTAAATATGCCTTTTTCTATTTCTTCAAAGCCTAAAGCCCAATAAAGGGCTTCGTATCTCATATCTTTGGCTATTGAATTAATTTCTTGTATTGTATAATTTTTTCTATTTTCTTTCATATTATTAAATTCCTTCAATTTTTTTTAGTATTTCTAATACAACTTGTTCTACACTTTTTTCTGTTGTATCAATTACCATATATTCAAATTTTTTTGTTTCACAGAAATAAACCATTCTTTCATAAACTCTTTCTGATTGATTTACTCTAACTATATCAGAATCATTAATATCTCGTTTCTTAAGTCTAGCTAGAATAGCTTCAGGTTTAGCATATAGAATAACAGTTAATTTAGGTTTTCCGATTTTCTTTAATATTAGATTATAAATATCTTTATTATAATCTGTACCACTCCAACAATAATTTGAAACAACATGACGATCGGTTACTATGTTTTTATATTTGAATCTTTCATAAAGATAAATGTTATTCAAGCCATAATACCACGCAGTAAAATTCCTGTTTTTATTGGCATTTACTCTTTTAGCTACTTTTTGATATTGCGTAATATCATTATCACTATCGTCAAGTAAATAATGTAGTGGTTTTTCAACAAATTCATATCCAAGTTTTTCTGCCAATAATTTACATGTAGTAGATTTACCTACTCCATCCATTCCCTCAATTGATATATGGACCATTTATGTTATCCTCCTTAAGTTTTATCATTTCTTCAAGAGTTACAGGAGTATATCCTGTAACATCAATCCCACAGTTATAGGCCGGTTTGTCTTTGTAATACTCTTTAATTTGTTTGTATGCTATTCCATTTAGTGATGTTTTATTATGGACATGGCCATAAACAAAATAGCCTTCTCGATTAAATTCCATCCAATCCATTAGTGGATAATGACAAATACAAATTTTATGATTATTATCTACAATAACATCAATAAACTTTATACTTTCAAAGACATTAGATTCTTTTATAGCTTCTAATATCTCATGATCGTGATTACCAACAATTAAATGCTTATGTCCTTTAAGTTTTCGAAATACATCTATTGAAGAAATATCAGCACTTCCAATATCTCCTAAAACATAAACAATATCATCTTCATTAATTTTGTTGTTCCAATTATAAATAACTACTTGTTCTAATTCCTCAAGTGACTTAAATGGCCTTTTACATTTATTAAATATAGCTTGATCCTTAAAATGAGTATCCGAAATATAATAGATCATCCTTAGTTCTTCCTCCTATTTTTTTCTTCTGCTTTCTTTCCTTTTGTAAAGCCCTCTAAGATTTCAAGATAACCAGAAACTCTTCTAATTCTAGTAATATTTATTGAATGACATATAGGACATTCATCAAACACACCAGACGTATTACAATCATTACATACATCTTTTGGAAAGTTTAATCCTAAATAATGAACCCCAGCTTTAACTGCAATGGCAATGTATTCTTTTAACCCTTCAATATTACCAAGAGGTGCCTCACCCAGTTCAATATAAGTTATACAACCTCCGTTACATACTTCATGGAATATTCCTTCGAGTTGTATTTTTTTATAACCAGGAAGTTCACTATCAACATCGATATGAAATGAATTTGTATAATATCCCTTAGAGAAAAAATCAATTTCAGGCTTATAAATTTTTTTATCAAAATCAATAAATCTACCACTGATTAGTTCGCCACTAGTTGCAAGAAGCGAGAAATTAAGCTTGTATTCATTTTTTAAGAAATCACAAAAATCTCTCATATGTTTTACAAATCCAAGTGTCATAACGTAGTTATCAATATTACTATAATATTTTTTGCCTGTGATAACTTCTATTGCTTCACTCAATCCAATAAACCCTATTGATAGTGTTCCATGCTTAAACACTTCTTTAAGTGATATTTTCCCTTTAAAATCTTCACACCATAGATGATATGCTGAGTTTGTCGGGAAATCTTCATATGTTCTATTGCATACTTTATGATATTTATCTAAAAGAATATCTTTTGTTATCGAAGCAACTTTATCCCATTTTTTAAAGAACAAATTCATTTTTTCATCAACTAATAAGCCTTTATTATCCCTATCTATTTCCAAAGCAATTCTAGGAAGATTAATTGAAATGTTTCCAATATTTCCTCTACCCATTCCACTTTTTTCACCAAATAAATTATCTACTACTCTTGTCCTGCAACCCATAACAGAAAGCCTTTCTGGATCAGTTTCTCTATCGCCCTTACAATCACAAAGAAGATAAGTTGGTATCATTTTTTTCGATGTGCATTCAAGAGCTTTTTCTAGCAAATAATGATTTTTATCCTTTGGTTGAGCATTTATTCCATCATGAACTTTAAATACAATATTAGGCTTAAATACCAAATCACCAAGATTTTCAAATTGATTAATCATTTCATATGCTATAAACCTTGCACATTCATCTTTGGCTAAACCAATGTTTAAAGTTACATAATAACTTGTTTGCCCCATTCTAGAGTGATTTCCGTTACACCATAGAATAAGTTCAGAAATGCAACTTTTAATTAACTCTTGATATTTAATATAATCGATATTTAATGTAGTAAAAATTGTTGACACTTCATTATCAAAATTAGCAAATGCCATGCCTCCTGATTGCTCGTTTCCAAGTTTAGTAAATAAATCTTTAAAAAAATCAAATAAATGAATAATCTTTCCTTGTTCACTAAATCTTTCAAACTCGTTATAAGGAAATTTTCTTATAATATCGAATGTTAAACAATTATAAGTTAAATCATAAGCATCTAAATCATGAATATGGATACTTCCATTTTCATGTAGGTCTGCCCATTCTCTAGGCATGTTCTCTAATATTCTTTTCTTATACTCTTTTTCACCAACATTATATATATGTCCAACATAACTGTTTCTATTTGCTGCATTATCATTGTTTAATTGTTTCATCTTTTCTTACCTCCTCAAAAATTTGATTACTTGAACCTACGAATGGTTTGATAGTTGTTTTTAACTTTTCTATATAACTTCCAGTTTTTAAATATTTTACTTGTTTAATTATTTCTTCGGGAACATCTTCTTTTACGTGACCCGTATATAAAGCAATATCAAACCCTTTTTTATTGAGTTTTGTAACCAGTTCAACTAAGGCTTCTTTTTGGAATAAAGGCTCTCCACCAGAAATTGTAATTTTTTTATTAAATATATTTCTATTTAGTTCTTCAACTAGTTCATCAATACCAACTTCTATGCCTTTACTAATATCCCAAGTTGACTTATTTTGACAACCTTTGCAACGAAGATTACATCCTTGCATAAATAATACCGTTCTAATACCAGGTCCGTCTACATGTGAATTATTATATATAATTGAATTAATACGCATATTCTTCCTCCTTAATATATTTTTCTATTATTTTATTTTTCCTTTGAATATAGTCTACTCTATCTTTTCTTAACTTTTTATCTACTTTTATCTTTGCATTATGCAAATCTTCAACTAATCTAGCAGTTAAATCACAAGTTTGATTTTGTTCTCTTCGTGAGTGGCATTTAAGGTATGGATCATTATCGTTTGTTTTCTTCAATTCTAAAAATTGATCATAACTAATTTCAAACACGTTTAAGATGGCATCTTTATGATTATGCTTTACTCTAGGAAACCCCCTAGCAATTCTAGCTGCTTCTTTTTTTGATTCAGCTACAACTGGAAATTGAATTGGAACGTAATTTTTCCTGCCGACATGTCCACATTTTGCTACTACTTTGTAAAACCCTTCACTTTTAACTTCCATTTTTCTTCCTCCATATATCTTAATTATAGATTTTTATCAAATATTAAAATAGTACAGGAATTGCACTACTCTTTTTTTTATGCATTTGCGATCGCAAACAATCTACACATTAATTATAGATTTTTATCGAATATTAAAATAGTACAGGAATTGCACTACTGAAGGAAATAAAAAAAGGAGCCTCATTTAATAAGCTCCATAAAATCTACACCAAAAATATCTACAATCTCTTGGATAGTATTAATATCTTTAATACCATATTTAATCCACCTGCGAACAGTTACCGGATCAACATGTATCCCCTCACATGCAAAATGCTCCTGAGTTTTGAATTTAGATTTTTTGATTAGATTTTTAAGATTTTTACCAACTCTTTCAGCTGGCTTTAATTTTTGTGTCATAAGCAATACCTCCTTTGCGAAGGTTTTAAACCAATGCTCCAGAGTTTGACACTATGACACACTTGTATTATATCAAAAAATGAGCCAAATTGCTATAATTTCGGCTCATTTTATATTTTTTATTCTAATATCCCTTTATATATGTTTGCAAAAACTTCATATGATAATAGTTTTTTTTCAAAAACATTCCAAACAATTGTAACAGTTTCCGTATTGCTAAGATTTCTACCAGTGTAAAAGACGAAAATACTATAATTCATTTCAAATCTATCTCTTAAAATTGAAACAGTAATTATTAATCCAAAAAAAATAATTTCAAATATTATTGCGAATATACTAATTGTACTTACTTTTGAAATTGTAATGTAAGCTATATTAGTTACAACTGCAACGCAAGCAATTCTTCTAAACCATTTGTAACGCTTTTTTTCACATTTTGTACTAAACCATTTCCCATAACTATTTCTACTATATATTTCACATGAATTTTCCATCAATTCAAAATCTAATATTCTTCTTTTAAATTTTACTGCATGTAGCAAAATAAATAACGAAGCAAAGGCACTAATATTTTCAAAAAAAGAAAAAGTGGTATATAAGTTTGCTGCTAAACTAGTGAATATTGTACTTATTACACCTGCAATTATAGATGCTAAACAAAAAGCAATCAAAATCATCTTCTTTTTATTAAACTCTGGTTGAGTGCCGAACCAAAAATGTTCTGCTTTTGCACCCTGTATAAACCTTCTTAATGTATCTTGCTCTAAAATTGGTGATACAGACTTTTGTGCATAAGAATTATTCAACTGCTTTTTAATTGAGCCAAGAACATTAAGTAATTCTTTTGTATTGCTTTCAACATTAGAGTTTTGAGTTTCTATACCCTCAAGCCTTTCATAAATAGATTTATCACGGTTATCTATCATAATCATTACCCCTATTTTTCAAGTTTGTTTTTGACAATATCCCTAGCCATAGATATTCTTTTTTCAAGTCCTTCTTCTCCAATAATTGTCAAGCCTACGCCATAAGTTATGGTTCTAGATTCTACAAGAAATTCACTAAGATCATTTAATAGATCTATTGTTTTATTTAATTTTTCTTCAATCGAATTAAGTTTTATGTCTTTTAATGTAATTATTTGTTCTTGCAATTTTTGATTTTGGTCATCTAAATTTAGTAATTCAACTTCTTTAATAGACAAAAGTGATTCATAATGTTTTATATCTTGCTCTGAAAGTTTATTATTTTCAATAGCTTCGTGTAATTCATCTCTTAGTTTTAATACTTCATTTTTATACTTTGTGTTTAGTTTCTCGGTTTCACCATATATTGATACAAAATACTCTGCATCAAATTCAACGCTAATTCCTTTAATAAAAACAATATAATAATTAACTAGATTGTAATAGACTCTTAAATAATTAATTATACTTTCAATACCTAAACATTTCTCTTTTTTATGTTTATGATCATTACATTTTTTTATGTAATCTAAAAGCTTATTATAGGTATACTCATCTAATTTTAAAATGGTAACTAAAAACTCTCTTATGTAATCTTCTCTAATTATATAGCCACATGTTCTTGAATCATCATATACTATATTATTTTCATCTAAAAAATATTTAATTGTTGCTTCTAGCAAAGCCAAAAAAGAATCATAAAATGAATTGCTTTTTGATTTTATGTTTCTTTCTAATGTTTGAAATCTAGTGTTTAACGAATCCGTAAATAGTTTCATCTTCTAAATCCTTTTATGTTATTAATATTAATATTTGATTGATATCTGTTTGATATTATTTTATAAAGTTCAGTATAGTCAGCTCTTGGAATATACGGATACGAATTTGTTTTCTTATATGCAAATAAACTGCCTGCAACTTTATTAAGACTTGAAAAACCTACCAATGTATTTATCCTGTCTAAAAACAGTTGATTACAATATCGAGTTTCTTTTATTGTTAATTTTTTTATTTCATATATGTATTTATCATCAGGATGATAAACAGTTGACAGTTTTTTCTGAGGCAATATATATTTATTATGGTTTGGGTAAAAAAGATTTTCATTTGGAATTTCAGTTAGTGTCGGTAAAATCGGCATTTCATAATGATTTTTAAAAAAAGCTCTAAATTTATAAAAAGGACTTATTTCAACAATCATTCGCTTGGCTGAAATCGGAAACATCATAAAGTTTTCAGAGAAGCATTTACATAATTCAATGTAATAATTAATCCTATTTTGCATAGTTTCATTTTTCTCATTAGATAATATTTCATATAGAAAATCATTTTTCTTATGATTATGAATTGATGTACCATTCCAACCTTTTTCATTTTCTGATGTCATCCCAATATCCGTAATTAAAAATTCCTCATGATCATATTCTGAATCCCAAATACTAATATAACCATTATTTATTACTTTCGCCCATCTATGAGCCGGATATGTTTTGTTAGGATGGTTTAGTATTGATTCTATGGTTCCATCACTATCTAAAATCACATTAAGTGTCCTCAACCAATAATCTTTTTCTGATTCGTTTGGAATATTTTTCTCTTCAAAAGGCGGAGCCACTAATTGTGATTCTATTTCACTATTTGTAAATCCTTTCATTGAAAATTTATCAAAGATTAGCTTGTTTAAAATTTCATAATATCTTTTTTCTTTTTGTAAAAGATTTTCGCTCCCCATGCTTCTAATTACTGAAATTAATAAAAACTTTTTAACTAAACGTAATTCTTCTCTAGATAACTCAATTTTATCGTCAAGTTTTTCTAATTTATTTGAAAACAAATTACCAAATTGAGATTCAATTCGCTTGTTTAATTTTTCTTCAACTTCATCACTATAGAATCCTTTTTTTGAAAATATTTTTTTTATATTGATATTTTCTTGATATTCCCCAGTCTTTACATTAAAAAGGCAAAGCCTTCCACCAAATCTTCTTAACGTTGACATAGGAACATAATGTGAATTTAACATATTTTACATTCCTTAACTTAATTATATTCTCTATTGTTTTTTATGTCAGCAACTACATTATATCATCTTTTAATTAAAGTTTAAACATTTGTTTGTAACAATATGTAGTAATATAGTTGATGTAGCACTTAAAAAATAAAAATGACTTTCTCTATTTATAATTAATTTTCACAAACAGTTTCAGCAAAAATAAGCAAAATTTTAATTAATAAAAGTTTGTTTTAATTCATAATATTTATTATTGTAATAATATTTCCCATCACAAGGACTTAGGTAAGAAGTTAGAATTATCTAAGAACAAGCATTCTTATAAACAATGAGTATCTGAGGAAGTTAATATTTTTGAGAACCTATGATTTACTTAGTGGTCACCACTAACTTCTTCATAGGCCATACTTACAAAACAAAAGGATTCAAAAGAATCCTTTTGTTTTAGAACTTTTTAACTTAACACATATATCAGTTACTTTATC
>Ga0334885_1000809_pt1 | contig 48070 bp, 27 predicted proteins | sample GraSluR1_MG_8_FD_207233 | JGI IMG/M metagenome (GOLD analysis project Ga0334885, IMG submission 207233) | Sludge microbial communities from methane-producing bioreactor in Wageningen University, Netherlands - Granular Sludge_31_05-R1 | ecosystem: Engineered > Bioreactor > Anaerobic >...
GGAACGAATATCGAAGATATGCCGATGTCGGCGCGAAGATAAAACTCTATGAGCAGTTGAAGCCCTTTTTCCTCGAAATGAACGAGATTTTCAACGGCGTCCTGTTCAAGCCCACCGACTGGGACGAAATGAAAGTCCCCGACCCGCCGGTTTACGAAATGCTGAAGGAAATCTACAACCCCCTCGTTCCTTACGATTTCGGCGTGATTCCCGTCGAACTCCTCGGCACGATTTACGAACGCTTCCTCGGCGAGGTCGTTGTCCGCGAGGACGACGAGGTCAAAATCGAGGTCAAGCCCGAAGTGCGCAAGGCGGGCGGTGTCTATTATACGCCGAAATACATCGTCGATTACATTGTCGAGCAGACAGTCGGCAAGCTCATCGAGGGCAAGACGCCGGAACAAATCGCGAAAATCAAAATCCTCGACCCGGCCTGCGGGAGCGGGAGTTTCCTCATCGGCGCTTACGAAAGGCTGATGAAATACCACCTCGAATGGTTCAAAAAGCACCCGAAGAAAATAAAGGCGGGCATAGGCAGGGCCGACGCCTACGTGGACGGCGACAACAACTGGCGCCTCGGCTTCCATGTGAAACAGCAGATTCTCGTGAACAACATCTTCGGCGTGGATATTGACGAGCGGGCGGTCGAGGTCACGATGCTCTCGCTATACCTCAAGCTGATGGAGGACGAGACCTTCCTCACCCTCGAAGGCATGAAATACCTGCCCGACCTTTCGGGCAACATAAAGTGCGGAAACTCCCTTATAGGCTGGGATATACAGGACATGGACATCCTGCCGACCGACCCGAACGAACGGCAAGCGGAACTGGAACGCATAAACCCCTTCGACTGGGAGCGCGAATTCCCGGAGATTTTTACCCCCCTTAACAAGGGGGGACAGGGGGGTTCCGGCGGCTTCGACGCTGTGATTGGGAATCCGCCGTATGTCCGGCAAGAGGGACTCGGCGAACAGAAGAAATACTTCGCCACGAGATTCGAGAGCTACGCCGGTAGCGCAGACCTTTACACATACTTCATCGAACGCGCGCAAAAAATTCTAAACGACAAAGGCAGATTCTCCTATATCGTCTCGAACAAATGGATGCGTTCGAACTACGGCAAGGCCTTGCGGAAATTCCTCTCCAAATACTACATCGAAGAGATAATCGACTTCGGCGAACTGCCCGTCTTTGCGGATGCCGCAACCTTCCCGATGATAATGGTGATAAAAAAAGGGGAAAAGGGTAAAACGATATACGCCCCAATCAAACGCCTCGACTTCGATAGCCTACAGATGGAGAAGGAGCGCGTCGGTTATGCGCTCGAAAGCTCCGCGATGAGCGAAACCGGCTTCACCCTCGTGCGCGCGGACACGCAGGCGATACTCGAAAAGATAAAAGACGCGGGCGTTCCATTGGGCGATTATGTCGAGGGCAAGATATATCGCGGCGTTCTAACCGGTTTCAACGAGGCGTTCATTATCGACAAGGCCAGGCGCGACGAGCTTATCGCTGAAGACCCGAAAAGCGCGGAGATAATCAAGCCCTTCGTCGTTGGCGACGATGTCCGCAAATACCGGATAAACTACCGCGACAGGTATTTGATTTTAACCAAGATAGGCGTCGATATAAAAAGGTATCCGGCGATATTTAAACACCTTTCGCAATACAAGGACAAACTGGTGAAGCGATGGGATAAGGGTAACTATTGGTGGGAACTCCGCGCCTGCGCCTACTACGACGAATTCGAGAAGCCGAAGATAGTTTGGCCCGATATTGCGAAAGAAAGTCGATTTGCCTTTGATGAAGGTGACTATCATATAGAAGCTACGGTCTTTTTATTGCCTAACAACAATAAGTATCTTTTAGGCCTGCTGAATTCGGCATTGGTTTGGTTTTGGCTGTCAAATTCGTGTCCTGTTTTAGGTGACCAGAATAAAGGAGGACGTCTTCGCTTAAAGACGGTTTATACGAACAATCTCCCCATCCGCACGATCGACTTCACGAACGCCGATGATGTGGCCCTGCACGACCGCATGGTTTCGCTGGTTGAGGATATGCTTGCGCTGAACAAACGCCTTCGCGAGACCGAGTCCCCCTCTACACGCAAAATCATCGAGGCGCAAATCGCCCACACCGACCGCACAATCGACAAGCTGGTCTATGCCCTCTACGGCCTCACGGAGGAGGAGATAAAGATAGTAGAGGCTTCCGCGAAATGAAACCGCAGAATTGTCTTTTGAGAGCTACCTATCTCCAATAATGACTTAGTCTTATACGAGAGAATAATACACCTATTCCAAAAATTAAAAAAAAAGTTCTTTGATTTCTCCGACATCATCTTATTTTTAAAACGTTATAGACCTGCCTTTTTGGGAGTCTTGAAAAAAAGTAAAGATGGGAGAGAAATGGCAAGAAGCACGGTTTTACTAATTCTAACCGTTGTTGTCGCTTTATTTTCGGTAACTTATGCCGCGGTTCCTCGTCTGATAACATATCAGGGGAAGCTCACCGATATGGGCGGTGCCGGCTACAATGGCGACTACGATATGGTCTTCAGGCTATATGAGGTCGAGACCGGAGGAATCGCGAGATGGGGAGAATTCCATTATGATGTTCTGATAACACATGGACTTTTCGATGTTGTTCTCGGCTCGAACACTCCGTTAAATCTAACTTTCGATAGGCAATATTGGCTCGAAATACAGGTTCATGGCACGATACTCGAACCAAGAATCAAGCTAACAACTTCACCCTATGCCCTTCGCGCCGCAATCGCGGACAGTGTTGCAGGCGGAACTATCGGCGGACAGGCGGATACGCTTATTGCCCATTGGGACAGTCTTCGCAATATTCCGGCGGATATCGCGGACGGCGACGATGTTATCGGGGTTATCGACACGATGATTGCCCACTGGGACAGTCTTCGCGGAGCACCATGGATTGTCAACGGCACCCATATGCACTCAGCATTATCGGGCAATGTCGGGATTGGATATGATCCGCCGACCCAGAAGCTCGATGTCCACGGCAACACCAAGACCCATCAGATACATTTAGCGGCCCCCGGAACCACCGGATGGCAAAACCAAATCGCTTGGTTCGACGATGACCGCACAACGATCAACCATGTTCTATATATGGACGCCAACGACGGCGATAAACTCAAGCTCAGTTTGGGTTATGGCGGTTCGAGCGCAGAACGCGTATTCGACTTCACCAGCGGAAGGGTCGGAATCGGCACAAGCGAACCGGATGCCCGTCTTCACATTCACAACGGCACCGACTGCGATACTCTGGGCGGCGGCTATATTGTCCTCGGCGATGTCGGGGGAGCTAACGTCGTCATCGATAATAACGAAATCATGGCCAGAAACGACAGTTCGACCTCGCCACTCTACATCCAACACGACGGTGGAAATACCGATTTCGGCGGGAATGTTATCCTTCGCCATGGCATCAGCGACGGCGCTTCTTACGGCAATATCAATCAGGTTATCGTTGCAGATGGCGCCGGTGGATGGAATTGGCAGAATTCGCCACATGTGGAATTTATCAACGATCTAACCGATGTCGATACCGCAGGCGTCGTGGACGGGCAGGTTCTCAAATGGGTCGCGGTCGCTAATCAATGGCGTCCGGCAAACGATGTCGGCGGCTCCACCGGCGCAGACAACTGGGGAACTCAGGTAGTCCGTCGAGATTCATCGTTAATTGGCGATGGCACACCTGGACACCGACTGGGAATCGATTGGGACACACTCGATGCCCATATTAACCGCTATGTCGATCTTAACTATCTGAGAGATGTTAACGATATTGGCGTTTCTGACGGCGAAGTGCTTACTTGGATAGCCACTGCCGGCGAATGGCGTCCCATGGCTCTCTCTGAGGGGGGACTCGGCGACAACTGGGGAACCCAATTAGTCCAATCTAACGCTTCTCTAATCGGCGATGGCACAGTTGGCAATCTTCTCTCGGTCAATTGGGACACACTTCGGGCATACCCCGACACCATGATAGTCCTCAACGACCTCAAGGATGTCAAAATCGACAGCCTCGGCCACGATTTCATCCTCGCGTGGGATCACGACAGCTCCCGATGGGTCGGCAAATTCGACAACGACGGCGATATGACCAATGAACTTATCGATTCGCTAATTTGGGAACCGGTCGATAGCGCGGTCGATACGAACTGGCGCACATTACGCATTATCGAGCATTCCGTGATCTGGGATGTCGAAATCCCGGTCAATCAGGACAGCCTCGCGGATAACAGCATCTTCGAGCTGAAAGATGTCGATACGACCGGCCTCGCAGAAGGAACCGTCATGCGCTGGACCTTCATTGAAACTACATATGTTGGCGGTGAAACGACAGCCGTTTATATGTGGATTCCTATTACCATCAAAGAGATTTTCGCCGAGCACAAGCTAAGCGACCTCTCCGATGTCAACGACAGCGTGCCCATCGACAAGCATGTCCTCCAATGGAACGCCGCCACGGAAACATGGGGCCCCGGGATCGATCCGTCCGAGTTCATCAATGTCTGGCGCGACTATCACGGCTATATCGCCCCGCTTATCGATGATATCGTCGATATTAGAATCTTCGATTTCGATTCATCTATGGCAATATCACTAATTGAAACAACCGGCGTTGCAACGGATACTTGGTATGGAATGTATATAGATAGGCGCGGAGTAGCGGCTTCAGACGGTTACGGCCTATACTCCCACGCCGGCACCGATGGTGGAATTGCCCCGGGAAGCGAGTTCTACGGCGTCAAAGGCGTAGCCAACGGCGGCCACGTCGTTTACGGTCTCTACGGTGACGGCGATTATCCCGGCGCGGGCGGAACGGGCTACGGCGCTTACGCACGGGGTAAAACCTACGGTGTCTATGGCTATGGAACAGGGACGAGCACAAATTATGGCGTTTATGCAGTCGGTTCCGGAACGGCCGGATACGGCATATATGCCTCAGCGCCCAACGGCATGGCTGGCTATTTCCACGATTACGTCGGTATTAACACAAATCAAAAAAACGCCAAATTCGAGGTTTATACCGATCAGGACGGCAACAGCATACCAAGCGCCATCTTCCGTATACACGACTCCGGTTTCGACGACACCCTCTATTTCCACCAAAAATGGGGCGGCGGAGGAGCAGGCTCTCGAGCGCTCATTCACGCAAAACATAACGGCGAAACCGTCTTTATGGCACGACCGGACAACAAATCCTACTTCCCCGGCGAGCTTTATATCGGCCCGCAAATCGGCGAGGCCAAACTACAGGTCTCCGCAGTCGGCAATTATTCAGTCAGCGAAGCCGCAACTCATCCTTTCGAGATTTGGGACCGCAACCATACGCTATACATGGGCGCGGACAGCACAAGTCAGCTCTCTTACATTCAATCCGTAGGTGCGGGCGCCTATCGCGATCTCACACTGAACGCCCGCGGCGGGAATGTCGCCATTGGCGATCATAGCGCAAACGGAAACAAACTCTTTGTCCACGGCCCCTACAACGACGGCACCCACGCCGCAGTAAAAATCGTCGACCCATCCAATTCAATGCTTATCGACGGTAATGGGATCGACTCCGACGGATCTCTATATTTGCAGTTATATTCACATAATCCCGTTACAATCGCCACTAATACTACCAATGGAGCACTTACGATTGACGGCACTCATTACACCGGTATAGATGGCTTACATATTATGAATGCGCAGGATAACGGTATAGAGATCAACAATGCCGTTTCTGATGCAATCTGGATACATGGGACAGTTGGAACCCATGCCATTCATATAAATGCCTCTCCATCAGACGACGGTATTCACATTGCTACACCTGCGGATTGTGGAGTCGAAGCTTATGCGCATCACAGCGGGCTACTCGGCCACACCGACAACTCCCACGACCACGCATCGGGAAGCCCCGCAAGCATGGTCGCCTGCGGCGCCGGTGGCGACAACCCCCACTACGGTTCCTACGATGGCATAGGCATCTGGGGACATTCACATCAGGATTGGGACGCCTACGGCTTTGGAAGTGTCGGTGTCGGTGGATGGTGCGGCGGTCTGTTCCACGGTGGTTCTCACGATGTTACACATCCCCGTTCGAGACCGATACCGGATATACCCACTCTATATCAATACGGCCAGGGCGTTTACACATGGGGCGGAATCGCTGGTATAGTTAGCTGGGGAGACTATTTCGGCCAGTTCGTAAAGGGCGAGGTCATCGGCTCCTATATCGACGGCACCTCGCTGGTCAAGGGAACTTCGGTCGAGATCAACGACATCGGCGGCGAGCATTTCGCGACCTACTACCACAATGTCTCGACTCAGCCGACCGTCTATGCCTCGGGTTATGGCAACCTCTCCGGCGGAAGTGTCCGCATGGAATTCGGTCCCGAGTTCTCCGAGCTTCTCGACGGCTCGCAAAGGCCCGTCGTCACGATCACGCCTATCGGTCGTGCCGGCTCGATCTACATCGCCTCGGTCGATGCGCGCGGCTTCACAGTGATGGCCGACGACCCCCGAACCGCGATCGAGTTCTCCTGGATGGCGATCGGTGTTAAACACAACAAACCCGAGATTCCAGCCGAAATGCTCGATAAGGCCATTTACGAGGATTTCCAAGAGGCCTATTTCGATTTCAGCCATCCGGAATACGATTATAAGTTCAAGATAGTGAACGGCCAGTTCGAATTCTGGCGCGATGACAACGATCCTATGCCGGAAAATAGCGGTATTGGAATATCTACCGAGAATAGGGCCGCAAGCGGTTTTTAATCGATCGGAACTTACAAATCGAAACCTGTGAAAACAAATAGGAGTGATGAAATGAAATTCAAATCTATCATAATTGCAATGTTTGCGGCGATAATTCTTGTGGGAATTGGCATTGCTAATGAAAAGGCAGAGACAATCCCCGATCCATTTTTCGGTTCATATGTCACCGAATTGCCTTCCGCTTCGGGGATGGGAAGGCTGATTGTCCTGCATATCTTCGAGAACGGCAACGCGCTTCGGACTAATGTCTATATCGGAAAGCCAAACGGAGACTATATCGAAGAGGGCACATGGTCTATCCAAGACGGAATTCTTACAGTTATAATTGCCAATACTGCCGAGCCGCCCGAGGAGATAGAACTGATATTCACGGTCGAAGAGAACGGTCTTCGTTCGGTCAAATACGACGAAAGCCCTTTGGGCAACAGCGAGGTCTTTTTCACAAGAGTTCAAAAATCTTTCTAATCTGAATACAAATCTGTTGAGGTAAAAACCTCTCTATGAGGCGGTCGAAATGAAAAACATAAGAACAATAGCAATTCTGGCAATCTTCTTTGCGATTACAGTCTTATTCGCGCAAACGCCTTTTCAAAATAGCTATATCGAAAGAAAATCCCCACAACAGGTCATCGCTTGGGAGGAGGCCATCATCGGTTCCGGTGATATAGTCCTTCTCACGGCGAAATACAACTCGAGTTACGAGTTGATTGAAAGTAGGATTGTGCCTTTGGTCTTGGAAGGCGATTATCTTCGCCCGCTCGACGAGATAACTTTCGGAACAACGAATGTAACTGAGCGTAAAATCTGGCGGGGATTTTCCGAATATGGCTCGGAAGGAATAACTCCCTTTGCAGAAAGGCCGCCTTCGGAAGAGGATTTCGCCGCATCTATCTCGACAATCGATGCCTGCCCGAACCTGAACATAAAAACCGAAGATGGTATTTTATCGGTCAATTTGGCCTATATCGACGGCATTTCAACGAAGCTTATCGCACACACAAAGATAACTGTGCGACAGGTTTTTCAGGGCGAAACTCGGTCACTTCTTACAGGAGAACTTCTCGATGATTTTTATCGCGCGGATTTCGGGGGGCTTCTCTTGTCGAGCCATATCGGGATGGAATCCGAAGGGAAGCTAATCGTTGCATTAGAGCCTCAGGTTTGGGCGAAAGCGGCTTACGGTCTTTATGTTCAAAACAATGGAAGCGGCAGGAGATGGGTGGCTTTCAACAGGAATCTTACTCAGTCTGCCGCTGTTGAAGAGGCTTATTTCGGGAACAGCACTTGGCATGCGCTTATTTATGCCTCGCCGAGAGCGGGAATCAGTGCCACCATCGCGGATATGAAAGGATTGGATTTCGGAATCGACAATTCTATATGGTTTGGCGATGCCGCTTTCGATGAAGGTCTTCCATCCCCATCGAGAGAGCCTTATGTTTTTAAAATCGAGGCAAGTTCGGAGAAATTCGATCTTTCGAACTACCATTTTCCGCGCACTAAGCTTCGAACCTTCGAAGACAAGCCACTCAGCCCTGCGGCGAAGGCAATTCTCGGCCTCAATCTGAGCAAAGATGACACCGACGGAGACGGAATTTCGGATTATCTCGAAATACTTATGTTTTCTGATCCTACCGATGCCTTCACTGAAAATGAGCATCACAACGATTTCGAGCTATATTTCAAGATGGGTATGTATCCGCCTTTGACAACACGACGCGAATTCCCTGACGAGATGAAAGCGCCGCCACCGAAAATCTATCCCGACGATCATAATCCTTCATCGACAATAAGACCGATAACCACAAAACGCGGCGCGCCGATTCAGCTTAAATTCGAGAGTTTAATGTATGAAGGTCGAATCGCCGAAGCTAAAGAGGTCCGCGATAGGTTCGAACTGATGTTCATTTTCGTCCAATACGGCGAAGAGGCAATGATTAATTATCACAACCGCCGCGACATGTTTTCCATTATGCGCCGAACCGAAGAATGGGACACTTCTCTTTATGGTTCGATAGATTCCGACCGCGATGGCATTCCTGATGGACTAGAGCAATCCGGAAGGCTCTTCGGCGGGGAGAACTATCCCCATTACGGCATCCATTATTGGGAGGAAGACCTCCGTTTGCGCATGGCATACATCCTTGGCACGGAGATAGACGGTCTTTACATTCGCGATTTCATCAATGACAGCCTTTGGGATATGCTCGGGATTGTTTTTATTAGCACCGAATGGCAATTTGACACATCGATGGGTATCGACGGATACGACACGGATAAAGACGGCCTCGACGACTACGCCGAATATCTCTGGTGCAGTTGTCCTTTGCTTAAAAAGTCCGATCCGACACCCGGCGCTCCCAACGATTTCGAGAAGGTTCAGCATCACTTCATCCCGCCAAGAATGGACTGGATAGCATGGTTCCAAGACTGGGATCAGGACTCGATTCCCAACGGCGCGGAGCTGTATTATATCCCCGAATTGGGCTACGGCATTCTCGACCCATATTGCAAAAGCTCGGACTGGGATCAATATTCCGACCGACTCGAATGGATGAGCTGGCAGTTCAAGAATTGCCCCACCTGTCCCTATCCGCTGGACGATCCGCTTCCGCTGGTTATTCGCAACGGCTGTCATCCGCTTATTCCGGCCTATCCCGAACCGAGTATAGACAATTTTAATAATTACATCACGATTCCTTTCGGCACTGTTATCAAATCGTCAAGGGGTATGTCGGGCGAGGCCACAACAGAAGCAAAAATATCAACCGAAGCTGGTGTATCAGCTGGCAATGTTTGGGCTGGAAATCCGATGCAAAATAAAGGTCCATTTATAAAAATTTTCACCGGCACAAAAGTCGAGGGTTCTACGGAATGGAAGGTCTCGAATGAATGGGAATGGTCGGCTGAAGAAGAATTTGACTATGCCGATACTTATGTATGGAACTGGCTTAGGCTTAAGAACTGCGGAACAGAGCCTTTCGACAGAAATGTCTGGGGCGATGATTACCACCAGATGCACTTCGATGTTTTCTGGCCGGGAAATCCTACAAAAGTGTTTGCACCAAATGAATTAGTAACCGGAATGGACGGGCTCGTGCCCTATACCGGCGGTAGCCTTGGCCTTCCCGATTCCATCGACTTTCTGCTAAAACATCAATTGCGTGAAATGATTGGATTGGGCGGAGATATCGATCTTCCCGAACTCGACTCGCTTTCAAAAGCTTATTCGACGTTTGACAAGCTTAGATTTGGTCAATGCGCGATGTTGGTCGCCGCCATACCAACCTATGGCATAGGGGCAATAGGTTTTATGATAAGCTTAGGAGTTGAGTATAAAGTTGGACTAAGTAGCGCCGAGGCTTATGAGGATGTGGACGACATCTACGGCTCCTTTGTGAATGCCGAACTCAGTAGCGAGAGCATGATAATCCAGCGAAGAGCGGCGGATTTCTATAACATGGGTGACGGCACTTTCTCATGCACCAATCTCTGCGACTGGACATCGATTCAGGCGGCTCACAGAAGTTATGTTACAATAATGTGCGTCTATCCCGAGGCGAGCGCTTATGTTAACATGGTGCGCGAATCACCGATAAAGGACACTCCGACGGCCTTAGATTCTTTCTATACCCTCGCGGAGTTCATAGACAAATACTCCAGTGGCTCCGGCGGTCCGCCGAAAATCGAAAAATTCACTTGGAGTTCCGACGATGCGGAGACCCTGATTCAGGTCGGATGTTTGCCGAATGTCGCTCTCAACGGCACATGGATTCCGCCCTCGGGATCGTCATGCGACACTATTAAATACGCCGCGCAGTGGGTCGTAATATCCAGCATCGATACTGTTACCGAACCCTCACGGAAAGACGACCTATGCATGATTCGCGATTCCCTTCGTCTCTGCGGAAACACAAAACTAAAACCCGGGGATATAATCATCTTCAATTATATTCGCGATTCAGATAACGACTCCCTCGAAGATAATATGGAGATGATCTTTGGCACAAACCCCTATAATCCCGACACCGACGGCGATGGTTTATTCGACGGCTATGAAATCAAGCTCGGCCTCGACCCGCTGAATCCCAACTCGGATAACAGCCTATATGAAGCTTCAGACGGAGCAGAGATGGCATGGTTATTGACGACTGACACACTGCGCCTGCCAGTGGAGACCTTCGAAGGCGATACTATTTATCCGCCGCGCATAAGTTGGGACAGCACTCTGGCGCACAGTCCGCGAATCACATCCGGGTATAGGGATTTCGTCCCATGGAACTATAATGACGGCGCATACAATTCAAAAAACGACGACCAATACATGGACGCCAACCTAAACGGGCTTGCAGACTGGGTAGAGCATTATTTCCGCGACCCGAATAGTTATTGGAACGGCAGGTTCAGAATAACATGGGACGGCGAGCAGACACGCACGAACCCCTTCGGCTACTCGAACAAGGTCAAGGAATCCCGTTTCGTCCGGCGCGATTCGACGATCACCCATCTGACCGATACAACCACCCTTTACGGCGGAAATCGCGTTCTTGAAATCGCATGCTGGGACATGACCGGCGAAGGCGCTGGGGTTTGGGATCATGCATATGCTTATTTCAAGTTGTTTAACTGCAATATAGAGGTAAACAAATATCTTGAAATATCTTACGACCTCTGGCCGAGGACGGCTAACGGCAAAAAAATCTGCGTTGACTTGCTGTTTTCCGATCATTCGAGAGCTATCACTGACTCCACTTTTAGAGATGTCTATGGTTTCCGCATGCACCCTGCATGGCGGCCGTCAGCGGTATCGATTGATACTTTTCATAGGGTAACAGCTTCGCTCGAACCTTTCGACGGCAAGACTATTATCGGAATAATGGTCGGATACGAGGACAATCCAAACGATATGCATGGCCTCGTCCACGCATATTTCGATAATCTGACTATAACGAATAAGAACATAGTCTTTGAATTCGAACCGGACCAGGCTCCTGCTGAGGGATTCAATATTAACGCAATGGTCGGTGAGGCTGTAGGATTCCGCGCATGGAATGGCGAAGACGGAACACCGCTGTGCTCTTTGGCTATGCTTTCCAGCCTCGATCCACGCGATACGACCGACATCCCGATAGACACCATGAGATACGGCCCGCGCGGCATGGTTTACGAGGTCAACGCCCACGCCAGCCCGATGAGTGTAGATAGTTCACAATTTGGTGAGTATCATTTCATGTTCTCGCTGTTGCCCGAGAAACTCGAATACAGTATCGAGACGCAGACCATTTTAGGTTATTACATCTGGCATGACCATGCGCCGGCGCTCTATCACGAACGCTACGACATACCCGACCTGATTCCGCCCAAGGTCGTTATCGATTTTCAGATTTACAATCCCATTTCCCGCGAGACTGTTTACATGTTGGACTATCTTTGGGAGAGGGGAGAAGAAATCAAAGATCAATGGGGGAACTCGATTTATCCATGGGAACGAAATGAGATAGATTCGGAAGAAGATCTTACCTATCGCCCTGTTTCGGGCAATTTCTGGCGGTATATCGATATCGAGTTGCCGGATATTCTCGAAGGCTGGCGTATCGATGATGTTCTGATACGTTACACCTCGGATCTGCCTCTTATGGGAAATCTTCGGAGCTATATCGATAATGTTGCGATTTTCCAGCGTTCTCCCAAAGTTTATGCAGACACCTTTGGTGTTTACATCCATTTCGGCGACAGGCTTGCGGACGATGTCGATAATAATGTCGATACAATCGTCGATTGGGAGGAGATTCATATCCACAAAATCCCTGAATCCCATCTAACAGATGATTATGCTTCGATAACTTACGCCTCGCTCTTGCTCTCGAACGATATCGGCCCTTGGTCGTTCACGGTCGATACAGTTAGTGGCGATACGAGCTGGCATTGGTTCGAAATCGATCGGGCTACCGGCGATACATCCTACAGCTGGTTCGCGGAATTTGCCATGAATCCCGATTCGAGCTTCAAACTCGCCCAAAAATGGCTTGTTTTCGAGGACAGCCTTACGACTTTAATCGATGTCGATAGTTTCCCCACAACGGATTTCAACGACGATGATTCGATGAGGAATTTCGGATTCTTAAGCAATGTTCCGGGGGATTTTAATAATATCTACAACCCGCATATTCTTTGCCAACGTGTGTTTGACGGCGAAGACGAGGGCATTCTGTTAATCGAATCACATGTTCACGGGTTTCTATTTGACTATATGGACAGCACGAAACTCTTCGACGTTCGCCAGCTAAACCCATGTTCACTATGCACCAAGCGTTGCCTGTTCATGGTTTTCGAGGCGTGGGTCGATTACGGTGCTATTCAGCTCGGCTACAAACTCGAAGGGGCGGACGAGATTATCTGGTTCGATGAAATAACGTCCCCGGCTCCCACGGAATACCGGTGTGCGGTTCCGGACACCTTCGTAGAATCCGACTCTTCCGATATCGTGGAATCGGTTTGGATTAAAACACTGCTGGGAACTCGAGCTTATCTTGACAATTTCATGCTCAGGCGGGCGTTCTACGCCTCCTTCGAACCGAACGATCCTCCTACTTTCTTACCGGATAGGCTCATGATGCATGAAAATGTCATCCCCGATACTTGCGACATCTTCACGCCGGAAATTGCCTGGCCTACACCGACAGATCGGGATCATTACCTATACATTCATGGAAATGTCAATGGCTTTTCTCCGGCTCGTTTCAAATACGATATATGGGAGCTACCGCCCTTCGAGGAACTCGAGCTTACGGATCAAAGCAAACTAAGCTTTAATATCTTCTATTTTCTCGATTTCCCGACGACCTTCGGAAATGCGATAATAGACCTTCGCCTGATTAGTTTCGACGACACCGACACGAGTTGGCTATCCGAATATTTCCTTCGCGATTCGCAGGGGCAGTTGTATCACCCGCAAATGCGTGTTGATCAATTGAACACTTGGGTAAGTGTCGAGGTTCCTTTAGGCGGTTTGCCGCCGATGCGAAAAGTCGATCGAATAACGGTTTATTTCAATAAACCATCGGTTGTCTCGCCCGGCGATTACCATATTTTCATAGACGAAATACTAATAACGCTGTAATTGGAGCTATTATGAGAGCAAAAAGAATACTAATCGGCATTGTGTTGACAATAGTCTCGCTTTTAGCGTTGGGAGAACCACCTTTCGCTGTCGAAAGCAGAATAATGGAGAACGACTATGGCGAGGTCTTCGCAATAATCGATATCAACATCGGCAAAACACCTAATGTCGATTACAAAACTATTTCAGTCCATTGGCAGGCCAATCTTTATCAATTCTTCGATTACACCGGAACCGGTGAGGTGAAAGCCGGTGAGGATAAGTTAGCAATATTCATCAGTGGGGAAGACAATTTACATTGTTTGCGCTTCCGCATGAGGAACACTGGCAGTTCAGAAGCGCTATTCCATACTGCTTTGATGTATTCCAATCCAATTGCCAGTCCGAATTCTCCTAATATTATAGCATTCAAGAAAGAGATAGAAGTAAAAGGCATAGCCTCCAATGATTCTAATCATGGTAGGCCATACAGATTGAATATAGCTTGTTCTCCAAATCCCTTTAACGCTTCATTGAAGATAGATTACACAATCCCATATGAAAATGAGATAGACATTGCGATATATGACATTCTCGGCAGGGAACTAATTACTCTCGTAAAGGGAGTTCGCTCACAAGGTTTTCATTCGATAATATGGGACAGCGAAGACGCCTCTGGAAATAGAGCACCTTCAGGCATATATTTCGTGAAGTTCATCTTTGATGAAGAAGCATTGGTGAAAAGAATACAACTTCTCAAATAAATTTATCCGTGCAAATGAGATAGTATATGTATAAAATAAAATGCAATATTCTGTTACTTATACTATCTCTCAATGCACTTATATCTTCTGATATTGCGCTTGTTTCGGCCGGCGCAGGGCATAGTCTGCTTCTCAAAACCGACGGCACAGTTTACTCATGGGGTGCAAACAATTACGGTCAATTAGGAACCGGCGACACGGATGAGTGCTATTGGCCAACACAAGTCAGAAATCCCACCGGATTCGGATATTTAAACAATATCATCGATATTTCAGCCGGAAATGGATTCTCATTGGCATTAACCTCGGACAGCATTGCATATGCATGGGGAGTAAACAATTACGGCCAGCTCGGTAACGGAACGACAGTCCAAAGCTCACTTCCTGTAAGGATAACCGATTCTACCGGAAGTTCCTTTTTAGATAGGATTAGAACAATATCTGCAGGTTCTTTCGGAGCTTTAGCCTTGGATTCAGATGGTTATGTATGGAGTTGGGGAAGCAACCGAGAAGGCGCATTGGGGATTGGGAGCAGTGATTTCGATCCGCACCCCTTGCCTCAACATGTTCTAATCGATGGCGGCGATTTTCTTGATAATGTCACGAAAATCATCTGCGGTTCGTTGTTTAATCTTGCTCAGCGAGCTGATTCTTCGATATGGGCTTGGGGCGCAAACGGGGACGGTCAACTCGGAAACGACACAACCCTCAGTAGCTATTATGCAAATCCAGTTCTCGACTCTACAGGAATAGCTTCTCTTGGAGGAGTTGTCACAATCGCCGCTACCGGAACTGGTGTCTTCGGAATAATGGGACATTCCCTCGCGCTCGATTCCGAGGGCAAATTCTGGAGCTGGGGAAGAAACTTCAACGGCCAATTGGGAGACGCGACTTTCGTCTGTCGCGATCTTCCAACAAGAGTGAGAAACTCCTATGGAGGAGGTTTTTTCGGGAATGCTATTTCCATTTCCGCCGGTTCTGAACACAGCCTCGCCCTATGCGAAGACGGATCTGTTTGGGCATGGGGGAATAATTATTACGGTGTGATTGGCAACAACACAACATCCGACAGAAACCTGCCGACCCAAGTCCATGGGGTCGATAACATCGGCTATCTTACCGACATTGTCCAAATTTCGACATCAAACAGCCATAACTTTGCTATCGATTCGGAGGGGAATCTTTATGGATGGGGGAGGAACAACAGCGGTCAAATTGGCGATGGCACTGTGATTCAGCGAAATTACCCTGTCGCGATAACCTCGATTCCGGTCGGCCTTCAGGAGAGCATCCCATTGCCAGCAGAAAGCAGTTTGTGGGTTTACCCGAACCCGTTCAATTCGGCGGTAACCATCGCGGTCGAGGGCGTAGGGGACGGGTCTCCCGTCCCGTTCGAGGTGGAGATTTACGATGTGAACGGCCGAATGGTTGAAGGCGGAACCGTAGGGGCGTATTGCATACGCCCGTTCGACGGGTCAACGCGGTTGACCCCTACAACCCAAGAATATATCTGGCAACCGGATGAATCCCTCCCTTCCGGCGTCTATCTTGTGAGGGCGCGTGTCGAAACAGGGTCAATCAGCGGAGCCACAGCGACTTCGACGAAAAGGATCGTCTATCTGAAATAATTCCTCGGCATTAGAGTCAAATATGACTGTATTATTGTCTTCGAATATTTCTTGACATCGAGACATATTTTCCTTATTTTTTCATTAGGATAAAATAAGGACGCTTATGAACGAACGAAACGGACATAAGAGAAAGGCAGTAGCCGGTCTAAAGCGCTTAGGAACTCCTGAAAGATATGGGGGGGGGCGTCAATTATCTCTATTCCTGACGGACAGACTGAAATTCATTCTCCTTCCCCTGCGCTGTTCTTCCGAGACGCGCAGGGAAACATATCGATACAAAATGAACTTAAACCAATTTCAAGGAGTTTGAAATGAAAAGAATGATATTGTTGTTGGTAATAACTATCTCGTTCGCAAATATTTGCCTTGCACAAGGAACGATGAGAGTGATGAGCGACGGAACGGAGTGGATGTATAACTTCAACGAAGAATGGCGTCCTGTAACAATTATCGACCCAGGGTGGCCAGTTTCACCAGGCGGTTTAAGCCCATCTCCGTGGGCGAAGGTCTTGGATGACGGGGCAGTCTGGATTGGATTAGATGAAATGGCTTCAGACAGCAGTGAAATAGGATTTATCTATTTCACAAGAAGATTGCCGACTATACCTACAAAGCATTCAAGGGCTACTTTATGGTATTCTGCTGATGATTCTCTTGAAGCCGTCGCTCTCATCGATGAAATTAGCAGAGTTCAGTGGTTTTTCCCGACACCAGGCGACGGCGCTGACTGGAATGAAATGAGACGATTAGATATGACGGATGCAGAGATCATTCCCGAGGAAAGATATACATTAGGTATTTGGATAGCTAATTCACACATTCCGTGCACAGGGCTTCTCTACTACTTCTCAGTTGATTACGGTCAGGAAACAAATTATACATATCAATGGGATTCTGGTTGGGCTTTGCACTCTCTTCCATTTCGACCTGAAAACCCTGCAACGACGAATCTTCTCACAATATTTCCCGATGCTTTATATGCTGGCTATACTGAGTATTTCACAGGAGATTGGAATTGGCTTGGCTTAACGAATCCTCTTACAGGCGAATTCGGGGATATTGTGAGAAGTAATTCGATTTTCGTTTTACATTTGGGGACAGTTGCGGGATCTTCTCCCTATGGAATTCCAATTTCCGAGCAAAGATACCTTGATATGCGACCTGACGAAAACCCAACAAGATACCACTTTTTGGGAACGGTTCACTGCACGGTTCCTTTCGATTGCGATCTCGGAGAGCCGGACGACCTTCCAAATTATGGAGTAGATGAGCTACAGCGCTTCAGTCAAATCATCGACGACTTTGTTATCGATGATGAGATTGCACCATTTGTCTCACCAAATTATGGAGCTGGGTATGTGATTGAATATGAAGAATATGATGAATACGATCATCCATACGAAAATGTTCATTTGGATTTGCGTTGCTCCGCAAAAATGGGTCGCGAAGAATACTTAAACTCTATTCCAGTATTTGATGGCCCCCCAGAAATGCCATCGGCTGTTCTCGAATACATGGAATACCTTGCCGAGCGACCAATCCCTGAACCAGTGGAGGGCGAGACTTTAGATATCGTTTATCCTGAACCGGTTGTTCGCAACATAGATGGAGATTCTCCGCCGATGCCGCCGTGTGTTCTTCCGAAGTTGAATATGTCAAAACCAGATATGAGAGAGATTGTTACGATCGCAACACCGAACCCCTTCAACTCCTCTGTGAAGCTTTCTGCAGTTATTCCGAACGGAACTGAGGATGTGAGGATATCGATATTCGATATCAATGGGAGGTTGATTCGCGATCTTGCTCCAGTTTCCGATGAGTTTACCGGCGAATACATCACTATCTGGGACGGAAAAGACGAGACTGGTTCGGATATGCCCACAGGGGTTTATTATTATAAAATCTCTGCAGGTAACACAGCAGTTACAAATAAAGTCCTTTTCGTTAAATAATAACTAATTAAGCCCCCGACCTTAAAAGGTCGGGGCTTATTTGAAAGAAGATTATTATGAAAAGAATAATAATAACTCTAATTTTCATTTCATCCTTTCTCGGTGCATGGGAAAAAATTTGGGACTACGGCGATAGAGAAACTATCACGAATATAATACAGCTTAATGACGGTGATTTCATCTTATCCGCAATAGACTATTCTATCTCACGAGAAAATAAAGCTTTCGCTATGCGTGTGGATTCGACAGGAGAATTAATATGGAGAACCCGTTACGATGGTTCCGACAGCATAGACGGTTTAAAAACAACTGTGATGTTAAATGATAGCACTATAATCATGGGTGGATATACATGGAATTACCACTCTCCTTACAGTAAGATGTGGCTGTTCAGTATAAATACTGACGGAGATACCCTATGGACTTATGAAGAAGACGAAGGTTGGAATTATTCTGCTCGGTCTATCGATATCACACACGATGAACATATCATAATGTTGATGAGTGACTGGCACTTAGGGAAATATACTTATGACCGAGTAAGAGAATGGAAATATAAATTCCCTACAGACTGGTATATTAATCAAACTGAAAAGATTATCACCGTTCATGGCCATGAACCTCCCGGGTATGCTTTAGCAGGTTTTACAAGCTCAGGTTCAACAAGCGATATATATTTCATTAGATATAACGAATATGACCACGAACACAACGATACAAGCTGGATTCGTTATTACAACGCCAGTGAAAGAGACGTTGCATGGGATATTATCGAGATTACAAATCCCTCGCCGGGTTTGCCTAAAGGCTTCCTATTAGTAGGATCCAATAAAAATGCTGTATGTTGCACTTCGCTTTGTTACGCCGTCAGGATAGATACGACAGGAGATACGGTATGGACGAAAGAATACTCACATCCGTTATATAAATGGACTGGATTGTCTCATGGAAAACAGGAAATAAAAACGGTTACATGGGCAGGAAATGAACCTTACCAGACAAAGTTCATGCTTGGAGCTTATACAGCTTATCCAGAATCATTGGGTGGAAAATACGTAACGTGGCTTCTTGCTATTTCGGATACTACGCGTGGCGATACCCTATGGACAAAGACTTTCGACGAGTATTACGAACAATTTTCAGGGGATATAATCTCATGTGATGATGGGGGTTATGCTATTGTAGGGTCAGTCAAAGAAACTTCAATATCGGGTAGTAATCTATGGTTTCTTCGCGTCGATTCACTTGGCAACGATTTACCTTCGGCAATTTCTGAAAACTCTTTGGGACCTGTATTACCAACTCTATACTCCCACCCGAACCCCTTCAATTCCGCGGTAACAATCGCCATCGAGGGCGTAGGGGACGGGTCTCCCGTCCCGTTCGACGTGGAGATTTACGATGTGAACGGGCGCAAGATAGACGTCATTGCGAGGAGGGCGGAGCCCAACGAAGCAATCTCGCCGAATAATAGGTCGAGCGTCCCGCTCGACACACGGCGAGACGCCGTGTCTATTAATAATTGCGAATTCGTCTGGCAACCGGATAAATCCCTCCCCTCCGGCGTGTATCTCGTCCGGGCGCGGGTCGGCGGGCGAGGAGACCTCGCCCCTACGGGACAGACGACGGCAACCAAGCGAATCGTCTATCTGAAATAGCGCGAAAAACCCCAATCAAATGGAGACGATTTGGAAAACAAATCTTATCAGGAAAAACGGGATGAGAATACTGCGAAACGCAAAAAGGCTCAGGCCGAACGGGCCAAGGTCAAAAAACAGATGCAGGCCGAGGCGAAATCTATCGTGAGCAAAGCCCGTCATCTGGTCAAAAATTGCGGATTGACCAATATGCAGGTAGCAAATTGCGCCGGACTCGATCATTCAACGGTGATGGGCTTTTTTTCTGGACGGAAACCTGTTGTGCGAATCGAAACTGCGATGGCACTCTTGAAAGCCGCGGGCTATCGTCTGAAAATCGAGCCTATCGAACCGGAGAATGACGTTTATAGGCATCTTCGGCGTGTTTCTCTTCCGCCAATCGAGAAAAAATAGATGAAAAAATGGCATATAAGACGCAAAATGGCTTGGGAGAGACCACAATTGGTATGTCAGAGTGCATAAATGATCCTTACGAGAGCATATATATTATGAGAATGATCATAACTGACATGTGTATGGTCAGATATTGAAAGGGTATATACAGATACATACTTTGAGAAAGCATATCTCATATGGGTGAAAACAGATTCATTAAGAGTGAAGACGGACATTTTTCGAGAAACATCGAGGCCAAAATCGAAAATTCTCGAACAAGCTCTCGGTAAATTTCAAAATTCATCTTTCTTGCTTGCGGCGAGAGATTTTTTTATTACTTTACAATCGTTGTGCTTTGAAAATCTTAACGCTCGAGACCGAGCCGGAGGTGAAAGATGAAATATCCATTGCTGTTAGACGCCGATATGAAGGCGATCGACGCCCTCAAAGAGCATCACGGCGGCGCGAAGAAGATCGTCGCGACTATCGAGGAGATGCGCGATTTCGAGACGAGGAAGCGCATTCTCGCCGAGAAGGGCTACGGCAAGATGATCGAGGAGGCCGAACAACTCATCAAAGAATTTCCCAAGGTTGACGACTGGGTGAAGGCCAACGGCATCGAGTATAACCCCGCTCTCGGCACCGGCACGAGTCAGGTCTCGGGCTTTCAGGGCGCGAAGGTTACCCACAACGCGATGAAGCGCATCGCCGCCAGCGCCGGCACCTCCGAGCCCTGCTGGGCGCCGCAGGAGATGATCTCCGTCGTCGCGCTGACTGACAACTATGTCTATAGCGGCGACCTCATGGCGACGCTCACGATGGCCGAGAACATCATGAAGGCCAGCAAGTTCTGCTCGACGAACCTTATCGGAATCCCCCAGCCGGAGGACAGGTTCCGCAAACTCGAGGCGGTTACCGGCGAAAAATTCGAGCGCTACGAGTGCGGTTGCGATGTCTGCGCGATCTCGCTGAAAAATCAGGGCACGGCCTTCGGCAATTTCGGCGGCATCGAGGTCGCGAACAACAACCACCTCATCTACCTCGACGGCATCACCCGCACAGCGCTCGAAACGGGCAACAATTTCTTCCTCAACCCCAGCTGGAGCACAATCGTCGCGATCTGCTACTACGGGCGCGACATCCCGAACCTGCACATCAAGGTCTCGATGCTCCTCTCGACGCAGAACCCGATGCAGTTCCGCATGCTCCTCAACATCATGAACGAGTATCTCCGCGAGGACGGCACATCGCCGATCTACGAGATCAACATCGGCAACGGCTCGACCGCAACGAACTTCATCCAATGCTCAAACGAGCTGAAAGCCAGCGGCATCAAGGGCGTGAGCCTCGCCGCGCATATCTACATCAACCCCGACCTCGGCGCGGCGAATTTCAACTGGACCGACGAGATGTGGAAGGTGCTCGAAAGCGGCACGGACATGACATTCAAATACGAGAGCGACGGCACCGCGCACCATCTCGACACGATGGCGACCTATTTCGTCTCCGAGGAGGAGCGCGACGCGATGGCCGAGGACATCGGCGAGGTGATTTTCAACAAATCCCTGCGCGCGAGCAAGGACGGCAGGCTGATGATGAAGCGCGGCATGCGCTCGATTTTCGCCGAGTGCAGTCAAGCGCGATGCAAGTGTGGGTGTTGCGGGTAGGGGACGCATGTATGCGTCCCGCCATATAGTTTGCTCGGGGGCGGCGGAAGTCGCCCCCTGTGAGACTTGTGAATTGAGATTATCGGAGCGTAGGGTCGAAGCGCTGTAACGAGTTTATTAGACGATACAACAAAGAAAGATGAAAAAAATTCATAAATACCGTTATGGTGAATTATTCTCTGGGCCTGGAGGATTGGCTTTAGGTGCAATGCATGCAAATGTAAAAAATGCCGAATACGAGCATAGAATTGTGCATACATGGGCATCTGATTACGATGAGGACTCTTGTTGCACTTACAGAAACAATATTTGTCCCGATAAACCGGAAACCGTTATTTGTGAAAACATTAAACTACTCGAAATAGGAGCACTCCCTAAGGTAGATATTTTTGCCTATGGTTTCCCTTGTAACGATTTCAGCATAGTTGGAGAACAAAAAGGGTTTAACGGCGGGTATGGGCCGCTATATTCTTACGGAGTAGATGTCTTAAACAAGTTAAAACCTCTTTGCTTTGTTGCGGAAAACGTGAATGGTCTCACATCCGCAAACAATGGAGGGGCTTTTTTACAAATCGTCACTGATTTGGAAAATGCCAGCGATGGTTATAACATCGTCGCAAACCTCTATAAAGCCGAAGAATACGGGGTTCCTCAAACAAGACACCGTATAATAATCGTCGGTTTTTCTAAGTCTTCTGGTCTTTGGTTTAGAATCCCCAAACCAACAACTGCGCGGAATCCAATTTCTACAAAGACATCAATTGAAAATCCACCTATCGAAAAAAACGCTCCTAACAATGAGCAAACAAGACAATCTAAACAAGTCATCGAAAGGCTGAAATATATAAAACCCGGCGAAAATTGCTGGGACGCCGATTTACCCGAACACCTCAAACTAAATGTAAAAGGTGCAAAACTAAGCCAAATTTATAAAAGACTCGACCCAGATAAGCCTTCCTACACAATTACTGGAAGTGGTGGTGGTGGAACACATGTTTATCATTACTTCGAGAATAGAGCGCTTACAAACAGAGAGAGGGCAAGACTTCAGACTTTTCCCGATGATTTCGTGTTTCATGGAACCAAGGAGAGCGTGAGAAAACAAATCGGAATGGCTGTTCCTCCGAAACTCGCACAAATTATCTTTGAGAGCATTCTTAAAACTGTGGCCGGAATAACATATGAGTCTGTCGAGCCAAATCTAAATATAAAAAAATCTCTATTTGAAGGATGGTAGTCGATGAATAAAGAAACCGCAATCGCCCAAATCGTAGCCAATACTGATGTCGACATTGATTCTGCAGAACTCATTCTGAAAAAAGCTAAGGAAGGTGGTGAAACTTCGGGTAAGTGCTATGAAAGCTGGCTAAATGAGCGATTCCTTCCCAATGTTGTAAAAATAGATCTTTCCGACTACACAAGAATGTGTGTCGATGCTCTAAAAATCCTTGGAAATACAGCCGCTACCGATTACGGAAGCTCGCGCCAGAGAGATTTAGGCCAGCTTTGGGCGGATATGACCAGAGGCTATCTCGGTGAAATAGCGGTGAAGAATTTCTTGAAGGCCAAGTGGAATATTGACATTACCCTCGGTCACGAAATCGGAGAACTTGTTGAATACCTCCCTACCGACATCGAGAAAATCAAAGATTCTGCAGGTAGTTTTAGACAGGCTAATCTGAAAGTTAGCATCAAAGCAACAAAATGGAACGGCATCTGGCTCGACATACCCGGTGACCAGTTCAACCACTCCGATATTCATCTGATGACGAAAGTTCATACCGGAAGAGACCATCTTTTCGCCTTTTTCAAAGTGATAAGTGTGTTCAAAGATAAGGTCCTGAAAAAGGGAATCGAAGAAGGTGCTATCGACGAAGCACAGGCAGGGGATATTTTCACGAAACTACCGGATTTTAAACCGATTGTTGCCTATATAGCAGGATTTGCCGAAAAGAATAATCTCCTCGATAACCCAAGATATGAATTCAAAGTCGGCCCTAAACACGCTACCATTTATGCATGGAATGGCGAGATCACAAGCTCAGACTTACGTAACATCAAGAGAGACAACAATGTTCCCAGTGAGGTGAGGTTTTCAGGAATCGGTCGATTTTCGCACGACAGTGGTTACCTCTTTAATACAGGTAATCTCCGCTGGAGCGAAAGTGATTGGGAAGGACTTGTCAGGAGACTATGATAATCCCCTTCCAGTGTCGGCGAACGGGTAAATTGTCGTTCGTGCTTTCTCTCTCCATCGCCCAGCCCCATCTGCGTGGCGAGAGAATAACTTATAACAGGAATATGCCATGATAAACAACTGGAATTCGCGGTTTTCGGAGAATATGCGGGACTTCGGCGGATACTCTATCGGCAAGCTTTTCGACCTTTTGGCCGACCCGGAGATCATCTCGCTGGCCGGCGGGCTTCCCTCGCCGGAGATGTTCCTCAAGCACGAAATGCGCCTCGCCTCCGCAAAACAGCTCGATGAAAACATCGACCGGGTCATGCAATACACCGGTGTCAAGGGCGAGAAGTCCCTCATCGACGCGGTGCTCGGCTTTCTGCGCAGGGACGACATCGAGATTGCCGCAGAGAACCTACTGATAACCTCCTCCGGCCAGCACGGCCTCGACCTCGCGGGCAGGCTGTTCATCGACCCCGGCGACGCGATAATTATCGACCGGCCGACATTCGGCGGCGCGATCGTCGCATTCCAGATGCAACGCCCGCAAATCGTCGGCGTGGATATCGAGGATGACGGCTCGGACATCGGGGGCATCCGCGAGAGGATCGAAACGCTCGACAAGTCCGGCAAGCGCCCGAAGTTCATCTATGTCGTGCCGGATTTCCAGAACCCGACGGGCATCACGATGAGCCTCGACAAGCGCCTCGCGCTCCTGGATTTGAGCGCGGAATGGGACATCCCGATCATCGAGGACAGCCCCTACCGCGACCTGCGCTACTACGGCGAGACCATCCCCTCGATCTTCTCCCTCGACCAGAAGCGCGGCGGCGGCAATGTTATCGGGCTTTACACCTTCTCGAAGCTGTTCTGCCCGGGGCTTCGCGTGGGGTTCAATATCGGGCCGGCGGAGGTTATCGCGAAGATGACCAACATCAAGGAGGGCAATGTCCTCAACACGCCGAAGTTCAATCAGGACATGTGCGCGGCATTCCTGACCGAGATGGACATGGAGGCGCACCTCCGCAAATGCGTGAAATACTACCGCGAGAAGCTCGACCTCTTCCTCGACACGATGGCGCGGAATTTCCCGCCGGAGCTCGGTGTGCGCTGGACGAAGCCCGAGGGCGGGCTGTTTTTGTGGGCGACATTGCCGGAGCAGATCGACACGGCGGAGCTATTTTATGATGCAATAAAGTTCAAGGTCGCCTTTGTCCCGGGAAACGCATTCTACGGCGAGAACCCCGCGAAAAACACGATGCGCCTGAATTTCTCCTATCCCACGAAGGAGAATTTGGCAATCGCGGTGGAGCGGCTGGCGTTGTGCGTGCGGGATCGGTTGGGGGAGGGGTAGGGGACGCTTGCAAGCATCCCATCGTCCACAAACCCGCCGTAGCGGAGGGCCACTGTCGTATGAAACCCGTCAGTGTGCGCCCACCCCTATCGCACGGGAAGAAATGCCTCTTCTCCCTTTTCTCCTTGACAATGGACAATAAAAGGTTAAATTATTAACGTGAAAGGGAAAACACCAAATACCGCCACATCAAAAACCCCACAGCGCTTCCGTCATTTGGATAATGGCAGAAGGCCGACGCTGGATTTTACCGAAGGATAAACAATGAAAAAAGCGATACTTCTTCTCTTTGTTGTAACAATTTGCCTCGCGCAAACCGCGCCGACAATAGAATGGGCGCGTTGCTACGGCGGAAGTGATCGAGAAGACGCAACTTCCATTATACAGACCGCCGATGGCGGCTTCATCGTAGCGGGAACGTCCGAGTCCAACGATGGCGATGTCAGCGGAAACCATGGCAGAGCTGATTATTGGGTTGTGAAGCTGAACTCGTCGGGCGTTCTCCAGTGGCAGAAATGCCTCGGTGGAAGTGATTGGGATGAGGCGTCCTCCATTGCACAGACAACCGATGGCGGCTACATCGTGGCGGGATACTCCTCCTCCAACGATGGCGATGTCAGCGGTAACCATGGCACTGCAGATTATTGGGTAGTGAAATTAAACTCGTCGGGCGACATAGAGTGGCAGAAATGCCTCGGCGGAAGTGGTGGTGATGGTGCGAATTCCATTGCCCAGACCGCCGATGGCGGATTCATCGTGGCGGGATGGTCCATTTCCAGCGATGGCGATGTCAGCGGACATCATGGCTTTTGGGATTATTGGGTGGTGAAGTTGAACTCGTCGGGCAACATAGAGTGGCAGAAATGCCTCGGCGGAAGTAATTATGATAGGGCGTATTCCATTGCCCAGACCGCCGATGGCGGATTCATTGTGGCGGGAACATCCCAATCCAACGATGGAGATGTCAGCGGAAACCATGGCGGTAATGATTCTTGGGTAGTTAAGTTGAACTCGTCGGGCGACATTGAATGGCAGAAATGTCTCGGTGGAAGTTCTTCTGATTTTGCGTATTCCATTGCCCAGACCGCCGATGGCGGCTACATCGTGGCGGGATACTCCCTCTCCAATGATGGCGATGTCAGCGGAAACCATGGCTCTGCTGATTATTGGGTAGTGAAGCTGAACTCGTCGGGCGATATCCTGTGGCAGAAATGTCTTGGCGGAAGTGATTGGGATGTGGCGAATTCCATTGCCCAGACCTCCGATGGCGGCTTCATCGTGGCGGGATACTCCTACTCCTACGATGGCGATGTCAGCGGACATCATGGCGACGGTGATTATTGGGTAGTGAAATTGTCGCCTGACCCGATTGGCATAGCGGAGAACCCCCTGCCGGAGCATTTCAGCATGAGTATCGCCCCCAACCCCTTCAACTCCGCAGTATCCATCACCGCGCCAATGGGCGCGGAAGTCGAGATTTACGATGTGAACGGCAGAATGGTCGATAACATCTCCGTAGGGGACGGGTCTCCCGTCCCGTCGGCGAGCGGGCGAGATGACCTCGCCCCTACGAAGTCAATCTGGCAACCCGACGCCTCCATCGGTTCGGGCGTTTATCTCGTTCGCGCGAAAATCGGCGGCTCGGAGATAACAAAACGGGTCGTTTACCTAAAATAAGGCATAATTTTGCGTAATAATCCCCAAAATATGGGCAAAAACGGCGGTATTTGGGCTGTTTGTGGCGTTGCCGGGAATGAAAACGGCGTTGCCGATAGTGTTTGCAATGTTACCGACCGCAAATTCGCCGTTACCATCGCCAAACACGCCGTTACCATGAGCAAAAACGCCGTTACCGACAATAAACACGCGGTTACCATCGCCATTCACGAGGGGACCATGGGCAAAAACGGCATGAATACGCTTGGTAACGCCGTGAATGGTCTCGGGAACGGCGTGAATACGCTTGGTAACGCCGTGAATGGTCTCGGGAACGAGAGAAAAAAACATGTCATTTCGAGGAGTGAAATCTCATGTTGCCATAATAGGTCGAGCGTCTCGCTCGACGCATGGCGAGACGCCATGTCTATTAATCGAGACGCTATGTTTGTTAATCGGGATGTCGTGTCTATTAATCGAGACGCCGTGTCTGTTAATTATTGAGTAGGTTTCTCGCTTCGCTTCGAAATGATAGGGAGTATTTTAGGGCGGCTGTGGCCGCTCTTTTTTTTTGAAGAGTTGAGAATGGATAGTTATAGACGGCAACGAAACGCGCGTTTCAATTGTTGACATTGCCAAAAAGGCAATTATCTTGAGCTAAATGGAGGTTAAAATGAAAAGATATGCAGTTTTGTTCGTTATATTAACTTTCGCGGCCTTCGCATGGGAATTCGGCGGGCCGGAGGGGGACTGGCTTTCCGCGACATGGTTGCCGAGAGGGGAGTTGCTTCTAACCGGCCCGAATTATCGCGGTCTTTTCATCTATTACGGCGAGGATCGCTTGGACACCGTTACCCTCGATTGGAAAGCGGGCTATCGTCCCGCAATCCACGATTGGCATGTCGTGCTCGTTTTCACGGGATATGAGGATTTCGACAGCCCCGGGAGGGTTCAGGTTTATGATTTGCTCTATCTGACGCTCGATGAAATCTACTCGGGGCAGAAGGTCGGGCCGCCGGTTTTCAACGAGAACGGCCATGTTGTCTTCTCGGATGAAAACTATGTGTTCGTTTATTCCCATCGCGGCTATATGGTCGATGTTTTCCTCGGCGGCGCGAATGTCATCCTTCCGATAGCCGATGGCGACTATTTCTTCTGCGACCGAGCCGGAATCGCCTATCATTATGAGCCACTAACAGACAAGCAGGAGGCTATTGCCCTTACCGACGGCGGAAGGTTCACATTCTCGCCGGTGGCCTCTCGCGATGGCAAATATGTGGCTTTCGAGGACATCGGAGGCGCGGTCTTTCTGTATGATGTCTTCTCGCGTAAGGTTACGGAACTTCCGAAGGGGGATAGGCCGATTTTCATCGACGAGCCTTTCGGAGTTCTACAACTTCAGCTCGAGGACGACGGCGAGGATATCACGTCGAGCAAGATTATCTTTGTCGCCATCGAGGACGGCGAGATCGCATACGTGAAGGATGTCCTCGAAAGCACCTGGAAGTATTTAATTACTCATATCGATTTTAGACCGGGATTCGGCCTTCTGCTGACCACCCGCGACGGCCGGATTATCCATGAGAGGGATTACGAGGAGGTGCTGTCGAAATGAAGAGCCTTATTATCGCATTAGTGCTGACTTCCTCGCTTCTGGCGGTCAATGTGATTCTCGACCCGGGACACGGCGGCTCGGATGCCGGCGCTTCGGGGCCGTCCTATTTGGAGAAGAACGCGAATCTCGATGTGGCTTTTCAAGCGAAATCCTATCTCGAAGCCGCTAGTGTTACAGTCGGAATGACTCGAAGCACCGATATCACCCTCTCCTTGGCCGACCGTTGCGCGATTGCCAACTCCGGCGGCTGGGAACGTTTCATGTCGATTCACGAGAACGCCTACAACACGGCGGTTCAGGGGACGGAGACCTTCTGTTACACCAGCGGAAGCTCGAACAGCTTCGATCTGCGAAACAAGGTGCATCCCGAGCTGATTTGGGCGCATGGCTACAACGACCGCGGAACCAAGACCGCGAATTACTATGTTCTGGTGAACACGACTATGCCCGCGATTTTGGGCGAGGGGACTTTCATCGATTACACCGCCGGATGGGACGAGTCGTGGCGCTATCTTACCAACTGGAACGACCACAAAGGGCGGCAGGGGTTCGCTTATGCCAAGGGCTTCTGCGTCCATCGCGGGATAACGCCGCCTACCTATGGCTCGCCGCCGCCGACCACCGATTCGATTATCGTCGATAACGGCGACCCGGAGTTCACAAGCGGCGGAAGCTGGACTGCGGGCTCCTATTCCGGCGGCTGGGATGGGGATTACCTCTTCTGCAATGTTACCGGCAGTAACTGGGCGCGATGGTCACCGAATCTCCCCGAAGACGGCGAATACGATGTCTATATGTGGTGGCTGGCCGGCGCAAACCGTTGCGATAGCGTGTTTGTGCGCGTTTTCGGCCTCGCCAACGACAGCATGGCGATCTCGCAGAAGGGCACCGGCTCGGAATGGCATTATCTCGGGAGCCACGAGTTTTACTCGGGGACATCGGGTTATGTTAGCCTCGGCGACCGCACGGCGGTGAACGGCGATGTGGTCATCGCGGACGCTGTCCTTTGGATTTACAACGCCCCGCTTGGAGCGGAAGATTTCGCCGAACCCGCAAAACCCGCAAAGATGGAGATTTCCGCGTATCCGAATCCGTTCAATTCGGCAGTCTCAATCACCGCGCCGGCGGGTGCGGAAATCGAGATATTCGATGTGAATGGCCGGCGAGTGGCGGAGCTACCCCGCCTCGCTTCACTCGGCACCCCTTCGCAAGCGAAGGGGAATTCCCCTCTTTTTAAAGAGGGGTGGCCGGAGGCCGGGGTGTTTCTTTCGGAAGGCGCAAGACTGTCCCCTACAGCCCACTCATATGTCTGGCGTCCCGAGGGAAACCTCGGTTCGGGGATTTATTTTGTGCGTGCGACGATGGGTGTTGAATCTATGACGAAACGAATCGTGTATTTGAGATAATAAAAACTTGCACGACTAAAAAGCATGATGTAATTTATTATCAAGAAAATAACTTCAATGTGGAGGTATCATGAAGATCAATAACTTTTTCAATTTGTGTTTTATATTTGGTGTTCTCTTATCCGCATTTACAACATTCGGCGAAGCTAAAACCTTCATCGGACCGTTAGGAGGTTTGTGGTATGATCCATTTAACTGGAGCCCCTATGGAGTGCCAGGCTTTGCTGATGATGTCCATATCGGGCTCGGTTCAAATGTCGATGCATCGGGATTGCCTATAGTTGCCAATAACATTCAAAACGATGGGATAATCAACAATGCCGCAAATCTTGTTGCTGGCAACATGCTTATTAACAATGGCTTTCTCAACAATATTGCCGATATCGATGTATTTGATTTTTTAAACGCTGAAGATGCTCAAATAAACAATGTTGAGAATATTGCTGTAATGAATGGTTTTATAAACGATGGTGTAATACTTGGGAAAGAGGGGGAGAATCTTCAGATTCTTATCTTTGTAGGCGGAGCCCTTGCTATCGGATTTAACGGAGAACACGGGGCAATATTCGCTCAAGGCGAGAATGGTGGAATAGTAATAAGGCAAAACGGTAACGGTTTTATTAACAGGGGTCATATTGAGGCTCCAGCCCACCTGAAAATCATCGCCTGTGGTTTCAGAAATGAACTCCCCGGTAGCATAACTGCAAAAAATATTTTGCTTCAAGCTTATGAGGATGTTTTGCAGAATGATGGCGAGATTACTTCCTCCGGCGGAACCAGCCCAGCCGGTTTTGGAAATGAAATCGAGTTAATCGCCGTCAATAATTGGGGGAATGGAACCTTAATCAATTCGGGAACTATCCAAGGTGGCGACGGCGCTCCCAGTCAAGGCGGGGATAACATTTACATTTCTGCAGATATTTTCAGAAATTTGGGTTTAATAACATCGGGTCTTAACGGAACTGGCGCTGATTACGGCGGAGAGATTAAAATAAAAGCGAGAAATGTGCAAACTAATCCCGAATCCCTCGGGGCAGTCCAAACTCCCCCCACAGCTACGGAACAGACGATATTTTTGGTAAGCGATAGTTCCGAGTTCCCTTCTTCCTCTCGTTTCTCAACCAAGACCACCACTGATAGAATCTACGGTGCGAACTATTTGTATTTTTTAGCGAGAAAGATGACTTTCGGGAACATCCCTCTATCCAGCATTTTTGCGAGCGATTATATGGAGGTCTATGCCACCAACGGCCCCGGAAATGTGCTCGATTTCTCGGGAGTGACAGCCGGCCCCATTTTCGCGGGCAGTCCCGGCGGATCTATCAATATCCGCGGAACCAATCTCATTCCACCGCCGATAGGCTATAATGCAATGTGCGAGCCTGATCCCACCGTATCGAGCGGAAGCATTTCCAATACAGACTTGACGGTCGTAGGCCTATCGGTAATGAGTTTCACCGGGCACTCAGATTCTTTCGAGGTGATGATCCGCAACGAGCACGCTAACGCTCGTAATTACAATTATACAGTGAACTCCCTTCGCGGATGGTTCGCGCCGGTTTCAGGCACGACCCCAGACTTAGATCCATGGGAGACACACAGCTTTTTCGTCCATTTTAATGTCCCATCGGGATTAACCGAAACCACCATCGACACGGTGACGACCCGCGCCCAACTCTTTCCGATGTGGGAGACATTCAAATCGACAATCACCGCCTTTCCCTTCGACACTTTACCCACTCCAGTGGCTGTCGAAGAAAAATCAGCTTTCGTCCCCGATGCAATGACAATTTCCGCCAACCCAAACCCCTTCAATTCATCGGTAACCATCGCCCTCGATGGCGTAGGGGGCGGGTCGCCCGTCCCGTTCGACGTCGAGATTTTCGATGTGAACGGGCGCAAGATAGACGTCATTGCGAGGAGGGCGGAGCCCAACGAAGCAATCTCGCCGAATAATAGGTCGAGCGTCCCGCTCGACACACGGCGAGACGCCGTGTCTATTAATAATTGCGAATTCGTCTGGCAACCCGACCCCTCCCTCGGCAGTGGCGTCTATCTCGTCCGCGCGCGTGTCGGCGGGCGAGGAGACCTCGCCCCTACGGGACAGGCGGCAACCAAGCGAATCGTCTATCTGAAATAGCGCGAAAAACCCCAATCAAATTGAGACGATATGGAAAACAAATCTTATCAGGAAAAACGGGATGAGAATACTGCGAAACGCAAAAAGGCTCAGGCCGAACGGGCCAAGGTCAAAAAACAGATGCAGGCCGAGGCTAAAACTATTGTGAGCAAAGCCCGTCATCTGGTCAAAAACTGCGGATTGACCAATATGCAGGTCGCAAATTGCGCCGGGCTCGATCATTCCACGGTGATGGGCTTCATTTCTGGACGGAAACCTATTGTGCGAATCGAAACTGCGATGGCACTCTTGAAAGCCGCGGGCTATCGTCTGAAAATCGAGCCTATCGAACCGGAGAATGACGTTTATAGGCATCTTCGGCGTGTTTCTCTTCCGCCAATCGAGAAAAAATAGATGAAAAAATGGCATATAAGACGCAAAATGGCTTGGGAGAGGCCATATTCCGCATTTCCGAGAGCATATCAGTTATGTCTGAGAGCATACCCGTTAAGTGTGAGAGCATATATGATATGGCCATAAGTATATTCAGTATGTGAATGTCCATATATATTCGGTGTGAGAGCATATCTATTCAGTGCATAAACATAGAATATCAGTGATACATCCGATATTTTTCGCGTTTTTTTATAATAATACAGCCCCCATTCACATCGAATGGAGGCTGTCGCAGGGGTTGCGGTCGAGGAGACCGCTATTTATTTTGCCTCAGTAGGTTCCCTTTGCGTAGTTTTGTGGAAAGGGCGAAAGGAAGCCTGCCGGAGGCGGATCGAAAGGAGGAGGGAGTATTCCTTGGGAGATCAAGTTCGATTCGGTGTCGTAGAACATCGCGAGTATTTCTGCGGGTTGGTCGGTAGCGCGCCGGAAATTGACCCTGCGAACAGGATCGTTGACCGTGCGTCCGGCTTCGGTGCCCGCACGGGATTTCATCGCAGTGGGGGCGGATTCGCGAGCGCATTCGTCGTGAAATCCCGAACTCGCGCTATACTGAACCGGTTTGGGCGGAGGCGGGACATATTCCTCGAAAACCGCCACGCCTATCACGCCGACATTGTGAACATCGCCGATACGTTTTGCGAGAGAGAATCGCGCCTCGTTGAATGTGAACCTTTCGGAGAACTGGAACTCGTCCTGTCTGCGGAAGCCTTTGATTTCGACCTTGCTGTAGGGATCGATGACATAGCCGGAACCGTCCCAGTTGCCCTTGCTTCTATCGACGACATTAAGACCGTCCACTGTGGTGATGGCGACGATTCTTCTTCCGGTGTGATTGCGGACGACGATAGAATATTCGCAACCGATGGGCGCCGAGAAGAAGGTGTGACCGTCGCGATGGGCGGCTCGGACATCGCCGCGATCGGTTATGACTTCCACCGAAGCGAGACGTCCGCTGTTTTTCGCCGTGTCAGCCATCGCACATCCGGCGATTAGGACTGCGATGAGGATGATAATTGTGCTTTTCATGATTGCTCCTTTCGTGAGCATGATTAAAACCTATGGGAAAGACCCAGCGAGATTCTCGCCACGTCGTATTCTTCGTCGAGGCGGTTGCCTTCGACATTCCAGTTTGAGATTTGGACAGCGGCGTCGAGAGTCATAAGCTCGCCGAGAAGGACGCCGAAACCTCCGGTAAATGTGTTTCGCACGCGGTCTTCGCCTGCGGCTGTGTATGCGATTGGTTCCTGTGCGAACCCTCCGCGGAGTTTGAGGGCGGCAACTGGAATTGTGAATTCTGCACCTGCGCCCCAACGGAGGGTAGTAGTGTAAGAGTTCTCCATTAGACGGTTCTGTGACAGGAGTTCGGGAGGATTGTCATATTCGATTTGGCGCCAATCCACGAATTCGGCATCAGCGGCGAGGAGAATCCAGTCGGTGGGACGAATCGCGATTCCGCCGCCGAATTTCCAAGGCAGGATTATACGGACTGTGCTGTAATAACTCCAAGAGTCCTCATAATATTCCCACCCTGTGGTTAATGAGTCGAAACGCTGGAATGCGTCTTCGTCGATGTCGATTAGCGTGGGGGTAGCTATGTAGGTTGCCAGCTGGACATATTTGGTGGGGGCGAGGGTCATCGAGAACCGTCCGCCGACACCGGAGTATTCGCTTCGAATATCGTCTTCGTAGATTTTACGCTCGACCGTGTCCGGCCATGGTGTTCCTCCTGGATTCTGGATGTCGAGAAACCATCCATATCTTTCACCGCCGACGTATAAATCGAGACTCATGCCAAGGGCGGCAATAGGGGAAACCTGCACTCCGCCGCCTATGCTGAATTTCCCTAAGCCGCCCTTGACCGATTCTTGTGCGTTGTATATTAATCCATCAGCGCCGGTGCCCGAGAAGCGGATTTGGCGGTCGAAAGTGTTTGTTCGAGTGAATCCAAGCCCGAACGTAAGGCCGCCGCGTGTGGTTGGAACCGGAATCACCACGCCGATATTGTGGAGTTTGAGATAACTATCAGAGCCTTCACGAACATTGCCTTCGAAATCGCTGTGATAGCTGAGATAATCGAAATGAAGCGCTCCGGATAGCTCGAAGCGATAGATATAGGCCAGATTTGCAGGATTGTAAAAGAGGGCGGTGAAATCTTCGGACATCGCGACACCCACATTCCCCATGCCGGCGGATCTCACTCCGAAGGGGAGATGTCGATCGGCAGAATAGACCGGGTCCGCGTAGTCAGCTGATGCGAGAATTTGCGCGAAGGTGAGAGCAGGGATTAGAACTGCAAGTGTCAGAAACGTTTTTCTCATGATATTCCTTTCATTACATCCCGCGGCGACGCGAGGGGCGGGTTTCGTTATCGTCTGTCGAGTTATCTTGGTTTTGGTTGTCACGTGTTGTTCCTCCGGAATCCCGATTGTCGTCTCTGCCGTTAGAATCGATCGCTTCGAAAATGGCATCGAGAGTGTCGCCAAGTCCACGTCTGCGCTCGGAGCGTTCGCGTCGGGATTGAATTTGCGACTGCGGTTCGTTGGAATAGTTTTCCCACCAATAGACCTGATCGAGCCACCAAGGGTAATGGTAGTAATAGTGCCAGCTCGTGCACCAATTGCAGGAATCGCGGTATCTACGCGAATAGTAATTATCATGTTCCCATCTGCTCGCAGTTTTTGAAGTCGATTTGGTCATCTTGATTTGAGTGTAGCACCCCGAAAAAAGGATGCTTGCGAGTGCGATGATTAGTATTGCTGTTCGTTTCTTCATTTTCAACCTACCTTTCGGCAGAATGTAATGCATGGTTCGTGCCAAACATTTAACTCGTTTATTATCAAGGAGATATAATGATTTCACTTCTCTCTTCTTTGCACATTGGAAGTTCTTTACGCACATATTTTGTGCATGTATGATGTCGGGACGGTGCGTCTTTCGGACTAAACAGTTCGCGATAGAAATTTATCTTGCTGATTCAGAACTGTAAGTCGCGAACTGTTTTGCCTTCTCCCACCGGTTTTGCAAAGCGGTTGCTTTTATAATGTTCTCTGGAGAAGGCGCTCCACCCCTTTAGGCGATGGCATGAGATTGCATTTTTGCCCTTGACATTTTCAGATTTGACGTATAATTTAACGTCGTTGCGGGCGTAACTCAGCTGGTAGAGTTTCAGCTTCCCAAGCTGGCTGTCGCGGGTTCGAATCCCGTCGCCCGCTTATAAACTTCAGCCCCGAAAAGGGGCTTTTATTATGGTAAAAATTTCCAAAATCAATTTGAAATCTCCTGCGCACAAAGCCGGATTGCGAAGCGGCGATTTGCTTTTATTGGCAAATGGCAAAGAACTTCACGATGCTCTGGATGTTGAGTTCTATGTCGAGGGCAACGCGAATGTCGAGGTTACATATCGCAGACACGACGAGATGTTGCATGCGATAATAGAGAACCCGCGGTTTGATTTTTCGGGTATCGAGGCGGAATTTTTAAAATTACGCCGATGTCGAAACAGATGTATGTTTTGTTTTATCGATCAACAACCAAAAGGATTACGACAAACACTTTATGTAAAGGATGAAGATATACGCTATAGTTTCTTGTATGGTAATTATATAACCGCAACAAATACTCCTAAATGGGAATGGGATAGAATTATCGAACAGCGGATGGGGCCGCTCTATTTCAGCGTCCACTCCACGAATGAGGAAACTCGATCTGACATGCTTCGGGTAAAGGATGCACCTCCTATCTTTCCAATCCTCAGCCGTTTAACTAAAGCCGGAATTCAGATACATTCGCAAATTGTTCTTGTGCCAGGTTTCAACGATGGTGAAGTTCTTAAGAAAACACTTAGAGACCTGTATTCATTGGGAGAAAACTCATTTTCATGTGCGGTTGTGCCTGTAGGTTTGACAAAATATCGAGACGGATTGCCGCATATAAGCCCTGTGAGCGAATCAGATGCATGTAAGACGATCGAAATAATCGATGAATTCCGAAACAAATCGGATAGACCGGACTTTTTTCAAGCCGCAGATGAATTGTTTTATCTCGCAGGATTTCCAATCCCTGAAGGAGACTATTATGGCGACTTTCCCCAACTCGACAACGGCGTTGGAATGATGCGCCTATTTATAGACGACATAACAAGTTGCAATAAACAACCTAAAGTTAAACTTGAAAAAAATCGAAAGCTTTCTGTTGAGATCATTACTGGCATACGAGCCGCAAATGTTTTTGAAGATATCCTCCCTCAAGACCTTGGAATTGAAGGAGTTACGGCAAAAATCACAGCGGTGCAGAACGATTTTTGGGGTGGGATGGTATCCGCCGCAAATCTCTTAACTGGCGTAGACATTTTAAGAACGCTCGAGAAATCGACTTCGGATATTGTCTTTATTCCGCCTAAGGTCATAAATGATGACGGCTTATTCCTCGATGGCCTTTCGATCGAAGAAGTGGATAACGTCTTTCGAGGAGAAATAGCTGTTGGTGCTGATTATCTCTCTGATATGCAAGAACTTATAATCGATTATTCAAGTCGTTCGTAAAATATTTTTCACGATACAAATCTTGTAACATATTGAAAAATAGAAACATACCTAAATCTTCTGAAAAATAACTTCAAAAAGAACTTGACTTATTAAACTCTACTCTCTATAATCTAATCGGTTAGAGGCTTGGGGTAATCGAATTCGAGAAAATAAGCCCCTAACTCGTTGTTTGACTTGATATTAAACGGAGGTTTCGTTGGGTTTGCCGGTTGTTGCCATTCTCGGACGCCCTAATGTAGGTAAATCGACCTTGTTCAACAGGCTCGCAGGCGCTGGAAAAGCTGTCGTTGACGACACTCCGGGGGTCACGCGAGATAGGAACTATGCAATTGTCGAAACTTTCGAAAGGGAATATGTTCTTATCGACACTGGCGGGATTGTTCTCGACTCTCGTGAAGGTATCGAACTGACGATTACCAAACAGGCAGAAATCGCCTCTCGTGAGGCTGATCTGATAATTTTGCTCATTGAAAAGATAATAACACCGGAAGATATTGAAATTGCACGCAAATTTCGCCGCGAAGATCTGCCCGTGATGCTTGTCGTTAACAAAGTTGACCGCGAAAGGGACGAAATCGATGTCCTCGAAGCATGGAACTTGGGCCTCGGCGAGCCGATCGCAATCTCAGCACACAATGGCAGAGGCGTCGCTGATATGTTGTCGGCTATGATAGACAAATTGCCGGCAACCGGCAAAGGCGAACAACCACACAGCGAAACACGAATCGCAATCGTTGGAAAGCCTAATGTCGGTAAATCGAGTTTCGTCAATAGGCTACTCGGCGAGGAAAAACTCGTTGTCGATCCGACACCGGGCACGACTCGAGACGCTATAGATACTCCCTTCGAGTATAAAGGCAAGCGATGGCTTCTGACAGACACCGCTGGGCTTTTTAAAAAAAGACAGACCGGAATAGACTATTATAGCTCACTTCGCACGGTTACCGCCATCAAACACAGCGACATCGCACTTCTGCTCATAGATGCCTCAGAGCCATTTACTCATCAGGACAAACACATTGCGGGTATGGCGATGGAATTCTATAAAGGCCTCATTATAGGGCTGAACAAATGGGACCTTGTCGAAGCTGGCGATAAAACCGCGGCACATATGGAACGCGATATCAAAGAAGCCGACACCTTCTTAGGTTTTGTTCCGTTCATAACTGTTTCAGCGCTCACCGGAAAACGTGTAACCAAGGTGCTCGATCTTGTCGAAGAGGTTGCCGAAGAGCGAAAGAAAAGAATTCCTACAAGCGAACTCAACAGCCTTATAGAAAACGAAGTTAAAAGGATTCCACCACCGGTTGTGATGGGCAAACGAAGCAAAATTCTCTATGTTACTCAGGAACAAGCGGATCCACCGATATTCGTATTTTTCTGCAAGGGCGCGGAATATATTCCAAACAACTACAAACGATTCCTCACGAATATCCTTCGCCGAGAATACGGTTTTGTTGGCGTGCCTTTGAAGATGGTTTTTCGGGAGCGCAAATAGTGAAAATCGCGATGATAATTATCGGCGCTTACCTTCTTGGTTCAATTCCCACCGGCTGGCTTGTATCGAAACTGAGATTTGGTCGAGATGTCCGAGAAGAAGGCTCCGGGGCCACCGGAGCAACGAATGTCGCACGTCAGTTCGGGATTGGTTGGGCGATTTTTGTGTCCATTTTCGACATCGGTAAGGGAATCGGCGCGGTGCTTATCGCTCGGGTGATTGCTCCTGAAATCCAATGGTTACAAGGTGTCGTTGGAATTACGACGATTATCGGACATTGCTATCCGGTTTGGATTGGATTCCGCGGCGGAAAGGGCGTAAATACTGCTTTGGGAATTGCCGCAGTTATTTCTCCTATAGCGATAGTTTTTGGATTTGCGGCCTTTATCACTGCCTTTGCGATATCTAAGTTCATCTCGGTTGGGTCGATTTCGGCTGTGTTGGCATATTCTCTGAGCATTCTGATTTTCGGACAGAGATTCAACGCAACGGGGCAAGGACAGATAATATTCGCCCTTATTTTGCCGATTATGATTATCTGGACTCATCGCGAGAATATACGACGACTGTTTAGAGGTGAAGAATTGAAACCGGTGAGAGATCGATAATGATTTTGAAAAGAATGTTAAAAGTGTTTCATCGAATGGAGAGGCCATTATGAAACCGACAAAGATGTATTACAGTATTACCGAAGTTGCGGAGCTGACAGGGCTTAAACCCCATATACTCCGCTATTGGGAGACCGAATTCTCGATTCTTCATCCAAAGAAGAACCGTGCAGGAAATCGTGCCTATCGGAAGAAGGATATCGAAACGGTCAAGCTCATTAAGAGACTGCTCTATACTGAGGGCTATACTATCGAAGGCGCAAAGCGCCAAATAAGAACACTTCGCAAAGAAGGATTCAAACCCGGACAGCCGGTTCAAGAAGCAGAAAAGATACGGCGTCTTATGGTCAAACCTACCCCCAAAAAGGATGGCTTGTCGAAGGAAGCTATCGATACGCTGAAAGAAATCCGCGTAGAGCTTCGAGAAATTCTGTCGCTTCTGGGCTAAACAGTTCTCCTTTTTTGGTTGCTACCAAAAGAAAAGACTCGCAAAATTGCGGGTCTTTTTTATTTCATCCAGTAAAAAACACTGAGAAATTTTGTTTTCATTTTGGGAATTTTTTTCTTGCTTTATGATATTCTATAAATTAAGTTACACCACTGGAAGTAACTCATTGCTCAAAAAGCCAAAGATAAATAGAAGCTATTTAAGAAGATAGCTAAAATGAGATATTAATTGTGAAAAAATACAAAAAGGGAGACAGAATGAAGAAGTTATTCCTCTGTTCAATCATTGCGTTGGTTATCACTTTGTCCGTGTTCGCCGAGGGTGTTCCGCGGATTATGTCCTATCAGGGAAAGGTAACCGATATGGGTGGTGCCGGTGTAAACGACACACTGCCTATCGTTTTTAGACTATACGAAACCCCGATTGCAGGGGCACCTATTTGGTCGGAAGCCCATCCGGCAGTGCCGATCACGAAGGGTTTGTTCGATGTCTATCTCGGTGTCGATACTCCGCTCGATTTGCCTTTCGACGAGTTCTATTTTCTCGAAATCGAGATCGACGGACATGCGATGTTTCCTCGAATATCCTTCAGTTCTTCTCCCTATTCATTCAGGGCGATATACGCCGACACTGCAATCTATGCAAAATATGCCGATTCCACCGGACATGGCGGCGGAACTTTGCAGAGAGATGTCGATGTTCCTCTGACACGACCGGAAGATTTCGGCATTATCATTGGACAGATCGATGTTCACGGCGCACTCGTAGATCTCGACAGAACAGTCATGACCAACCGGAATAGAATCAGCACAAACGAAACAACATTGCTTACGCACATTGCCGGTGACCACGACCTTTCACCTTTCAACGAATGTGTAACTTGGTTCCATTTCGACGACCTCACCGATTCGCTTTGGATATTCGACGGTGCTTTCCCGATGGCAACTCATATCCCAAATGGTCCGGTAGCTTTCGACACACTCTTTACAACGGACAGTCTCACCGGGGATACAATGCTGATTATGGCGAATTTCCAAGTTTATGGAATGTTATTGGCAGATTCGATTGCGGCTATGGGCGATTTCGTCCATATCTTCGACTCGCTGATTGTCCATGGAACCCAGTGGATAACCGGCGACCTTTATGTCGATGGCAATCTCTTCTTCGGCGATAGCCTTTCTGCTAACGCAATCGGAGTTGACACTCTTTGGAGCCAACAATACGATATTACAGACACAATAGTCAATATGGCGAATGTGAAGATTCACGGCGAACTTATCGCGGACAGCATTCAGGCTGTTGGAGACACAATCTGGCTCGATGACAATATCTTCGTCGATGGAAACGCCATAATTGTGGATTCTGTCGGTATCGGAACCGATTTGCCATTTGCGAGGCTTCATGTCGAAGGCGAACCGGAATCTTATGGAGAAGCTGTTGGTTATTTCCAAAATAACTATGTCGGCACCGGAGATGGCGCGGCTGTTTATGGCGTGAGCGTTCCCCAAGATTATTGGGGAATAGGAGTCCGCGGTGAAGGCGGTTACATCGGAACTTACGGCGAGGTCTATCCCACCGGAAGTAATTACTACTTCGGTGTTTACGGCTATGTCGATGGTAGCGACGGATATAATTTCGGCGTTTACGGAGATGCTTACGGCGATGGCGAAAACTATGGTCTTTACGGATACGCCGAGGACGATGGTTCCGGCGCAAGCATTAACTACGGCGCATATACCGAAGCATACGCCGGCGACGAAAACTACGGCATCTATTCAGCCGCCTCGGGTGGATCAGTGAACTGGGCGGGTTATTTCGCCGATGGCGATGTTAATGTCGATAACGACATTTACCTATACTCCGGATTGTATGATGGAACAAGTTTCGGTGCACATGATCAATATCTCCGTTCCGACGGTTCCGATTTGTTCTGGGATTTCCTCTATGGCTCTCTAATTCGGGTCGATACACTTCGCACACTAAGCGCGAGCGACAGCGATACGATTTGGACAATGGCTCAGCTTTATGTCAACGGAGAACTCATCGTCGATTCTATTCAGGCAGTGGGCGATACAATTCATCTCGACGACAATATCATAGTCCATGGCTCCGGTGTTATCGATGACGACCTCATCGTCCTAAATGACGCCTGGATAGGCGACAGCCTCGTAGTTGTCGGCAACACTTATCTTCAGAGCGAACTCGAGGTCGATCTCGACGCCTATTTCCACGATAACCTCTTCAACGACGATACGATATTCGCGAATGTGATTGTCGCGGATAGCATTACGGCGTTTTATCTTCTCGCGACGGATGTCGATGTTCTCGAAAGCCTCTATGTTGACGGCCCTGCGAACTTCGACTCCACCGTAGTTATCGGCGACGATACGCTTTACGTTTTCGGGCCTGCAATGTTCGACAGCACGGTTGTTATCAACCCCGGCCACGCCCTTTGGGTCGATAAAATTTACGGCACAGTCGCCGGCTCGCTGTTCGTCGATACGACTTTGGTCGTTACGGAGATTGTCCTCGACTCGATCGAATCATGGAACGGAACGTCTATCGTAGTTAAGGATACTACCTATTTCCGTGAATATGTGAATATTTGGGAAGACCTCGAAGTTGACGGCGACGGCATCTTTAATCAGGATGTTTGGATAGGCGACAGCCTCGTAGTTGTCGGCAATACTTATCTTCAGAGCGAACTCGAGGTCGATCTCGACGCCTATTTCCACGATAACCTCTTCAACGACGATACGATATTCGCGAATGTGATTGTCGCGGACAGCATTACGGCGTTTTATCTTCTCGCCACCGATGTCGATGTTCTCGAAAGCCTCTATGTTGACGGCCCTGCGAACTTCGACTCGACTGTAGTCATCGGCGACGACACACTTTACGTTTTCGGGCCTGCGATGTTCGACAGCACGGTTGTTATCAACCCCGGCCACGCCCTTTGGGTCGATAAGATATACGGCACAGTCGCCGGCTCGCTTTTCGTCGATACGACTTTGGTCGTTACGGAGATTGTCCTCGACTCGATCGAATCATGGAACGGAACGTCTATCGTAGTTAAGGATACTACCTATTTCCGTGAATATGTGAATATTTGGGAAGACCTCGAGGTTGACGGCGACGGCATCTTTAATCAGGATGTCTGGATAGGCGACAGCCTCGAAGTTGTCGGCAATACTTATCTTCAGAGCGAACTCGAAGTCGATCTCGACGCCTATTTCCACGATAATCTCTTCAACGACGACACGATATTCGCGAATGTGATTGTCGCGGACAGCATTACGGCGTTTTACCTTCTCGCGACGGATGTCGATGTTCTCGAAAGCCTCTATGTTGACGGCCCGGCGAACTTCGACTCGACTGTGGTAATCGGCGACGACACCCTTTACGTTTTCGGGCCTGCGATGTTCGACAGCACGGTCGTTATCAACCCCGGCCACGCTCTTTGGGTCGATAAGATATACGGCACAGTAGCCGGCTCGCTTTTCGTCGATACGACTTTGGTCGTTACAGAGATTGTCCTCGACTCGATCGAATCCTGGAACGGAACGTCCATCGTTGTGAAGGATACTACCTATTTCCGTGAATATGTGAATATTTGGGAAGACCTCGAGGTTGACGGCGACGGCATCTTTAATCAGGATGTCTGGATAGGCGACAGCCTCGAAGTTGTCGGCAACACTTATCTTCAGAGCGAACTCGAGGTCGATCTCGACGCCTATTTCCACGATAACCTCTTCAACGACGACACGATATTCGCGAATGTGATTGTCGCGGACAGCATTACGGCGTTTTACCTTCTCGCGACGGATGTCGATGTTCTCGAAAGCCTCTATGTTGACGGCCCGGCGAACTTCGACTCGACTGTGGTAATCGGCGACGACACCCTTTACGTTTTCGGGCCTGCGATGTTCGACAGCACGGTTGTTATCAACCCCGGCCACGCCCTTTGGGTCGATAGAATTTACGGCACGGTTGCCGGTTCGCTTTTCGTAGATACGACTTTGGTCGTTACGGAGATTGTCCTCGACTCGATCGAATCTTGGAACAGCGGAACCGTTCTTATCAAAGATTCGGTCTTCATTAACTCCGGTCTGAGAGTAAACGGAGACGTCTTCGTCCAAAACGGCCATCGCTATTTCGGTGTGAACACAACCGGCGCGGACAGTTTCTGGATTTATGACGACGGCGACACCACACGTTTCAATGCGGACAATCCGATTAAGATCGGTAATGCCTCGCTTGTCGTCGAAACCGATGGTGATGTTGTCGCAACTCGAGATTTCTATGTCAGAGGAAATTCATTCTTCGGCAATAATGTAACGATAGCGGAAAGCCTTGCCGTTCTTATGGACGCGACAATTGGCGGCGACCTCGTGGTTACGAGGGATATTCGTGCCGAAGATATCTATACAACCGACAGCCTGTTTGTTGGCTCAAGCATGTTCGTTACGAGGGATGCGGTCATCGACCGCGACCTCATAGTAAACGATGATGTCTATATCCGTGATTCTTTGAATGTTCAAGGGAATGTTTATTTCGCACAAAATGCTCTTGTCAGAGACAATCTCACGGTTAGGGACAGTCTCGAAGTTCAGGGAGATGCTATATTCCATAATGATGTTACTGTAGGCGATTCTCTGTTTGTGCATGACTATGTCAGGGTCGCCGGCGATGTTTGGATTGGCGACAATCTCGACATTATGGATTCGCTGATGATTTGGGGACCGATTGTAATTGCCGGTGCTCAGCCCCTTTATGCAGATACTATCTACACTAGCCTTATTCGCGGCGATGTTGCGGGATCCCTCTTCGTTAGAGAAAACCTCGTTGTTACCGAAATAGTGCTCGACTCCATCGAGGCATGGCATGGCACGTCTATCCTCATTAAAGACGATGTCGAAATAGATTCAGATCTCACAGTTAATGGAGATGCTTATCTCGACGGCGGCATTCATGACGGCACTTCTTTCGGAACTTCGGGACAAATCCTTATGACCGACGGCTCTGATGTTTACTGGTCAGACCTAACTTCACCGCTTGCTTCGGTAGATACCCTCCGTTCAGTTTCAGGAAGCGATTCCGACACAATCTGGACGATGGCTCAGTTCTACATCAATGGCGAGTTGATTGTCGATTCTATTCAGGCAATGGGAGATACAGTCTATATCGATGACCATCTCTTTGTCGATGGTGCGATTGGAACTGCCGGCGATGTTGTTCTCGGCGACGGCGCTTATCTTCGAGGCTCCGATGCCACCGGCACCGATTTCTTCGCAATCTTCGATGATGGCGACACCACCCGTTTCGAGAGCGATAATCCCATCAAAATCGGCGATGCTTCCCTTATCGTGGAGACCGGCGGGGATATTTACATCTCAGGAGTGTTAACGGTCGAAGACTCGATTATAGGCGACTTACACGGCCACGCATCCAGTTCGGACACAGCCTATGCAATGGACGCCCTTCAAACTTGGATAGAGGATACCCTGTCCGCCTATCTCGACCTCAGCGTTGTCCATGATACCCTTGCGGCCTACGCTGACACATCGGTTGTTTGGGATACTCTCGAAGCATATCTGGACACGACAATCTTGAGCGATCCCGTGTTCACCGGAACTGCAACATTCGACGCTCTCTATTCGGAACTCATCGCGGGATATGACCCCACAGGCACCGACACCTTCTATATTTACGACGACGGCGACACCACCCGTTTCGAGAGCGACAATCCTATCAAAATCGGCGATGCTTCCCTCATCGTGGAGACCGGCGGAAATGTCGCAATCACAGGCGATCTCGCCATTGGCGGAACACTTACCGGCGACGGCTCGGGGCTTACCGGCATTACTGATGCTGATTGGGACACTGCGGGTAATTATCTATTCCCGATGAACATCACCGATTCGGTCGGTATCGGAACAGCAACTCCTCATAGCAACCTCGAACTATACCAGATAGAAGACTGGGGAGGAAGTGGTGTTTTCGGTCCGATTCTCACTCTAACTTCACCAAGCGCGATAAGCGGTGTTACCGGCGGCGCGATCGATTTCAACGGCTGGGCAGGAGGTGCCTATGCAGGCCAACCCACCGCGAGAATTCGTTCCCTCGATAACAACTACTCTTCGCATCTCGTTTTCCAGACAAGAGTCGAAGGCGCGGTGCCATGGGCGATCCATTCACGGATGAGTATCAGAAGCTCAGGCCAGGTTGGTATCGGCCAGGACTATTTCGCAGACCCAGCTTATATACTCGATGTCAACGGTGACGCCCGTTTTCTTGGATTGAACGCCAGCTTCTTCCCGAACGATGGGTTTGGTAAAATGTATATCAAACGGCCAGCATGGTATGAATGCACCATTGAATCCGATGCAAATCTGGTGTTAAGTTCCGGTGGAGGCTCCGATATTAAAGTTGTTACCTCTCCTTATGGTGAAGCGATGCGTGTTCTTTCGACTGGCGAAGTTGGCATCGGAACCACAAGCCCCGATTACAAACTCGATGTCAATGGCGACGCCCGTTTCATAGGCGATGTCATCGTCGATGCCGGAAATAGGTTTGTCGGAATTGATGCAACGCAGGCCGACAGCTTCTATATCTACGACGACGGCGATACCACCCGTTTCGAGAGCGATAACCCAATCAAAATCGGCGATGCTTCCCTTATCGTGGAGACCGGCGGAAATGTCGCAATCACAGGCGATGTCAATGTCGGCGGAACAATCAGAGGCGCATCGATGGCGATGCCGATTCAAACGGTGCCATTTTCGGGGTATATCCCGACACCGATCGATTATACCCTACTCTCTAACTCGGCCTTGATAGGCGGTCCGGTAATTATTCAGCTACCCCCGGCGGGAACCTGCCCGGGAATGATTTATGTCGTGAAAGCTGTGGATGTTTCTATGGGGGTTACTACAATAATGCCTATGGCTCCCGAAACTATTGACGGGAATCCCTCTGTTGTTCTCGGCACAGCCAACTTCGCCGTAACAATCCAATCCGACGGAGTTAACTGGTGGGTGATTTCCGAGAAGGTTACACCGTAAAATAATCGAACAAACCAAAGGGCAGTTGTCACAGACTGCCCTTTTCAATTTATAAAGGAGTCATAATGAAAAAAACTATCCTCCTTCTTATAGTTCTGCCTGCGATCTCCCTTTTCGCTCAATCAAAATACGAGGTTCTGCTATCCCGCCCCGACATCACCGGCCTTACCGGCGGAACGGCTACCGACCTCGACGGCATCCCCACCACCGGCCTCGCGGAAGGGACTATGGTAGCCGTGTTCGATGGAACCGAGACGCGAATCTATCGCCTCACCACAGGCACTAACCCGGAAAATTCCCCCGGCGTAATACGTCCTGACGATTTCGCCGACCCCGGCAACACCAAGGTCTGGATAGCCAGCCTTTCATCCGACCCGGAGGAAATCGGATATACCCCCTCCGGCGGCGGCGGCGGAACGACCTATTCCGTCGGCGATTTTGCACAGGGCGGCGTGGTGTTCTGGGTCGATGAAACCGGACAGCATGGCCTCGTGTGCGCAAAAGAAGACCAGAATGGCGGTGTTGGGATTTCATGGGACAATGGAGCATCAATTAACACAGAAGCCCATGGGAACGGTGTTTACGCCGGCGAAATGAACACAACTATAATAGTCGCACGTCTTGGTAGCGATTCATATACCTATGCCGCTGGCGTATGCGCCAATTATTATGTTACCGAAGGCGGTGTAACTTATGGCGACTGGTATCTTCCGTCATTATCAGAATTACTCTTGATGCATCAAAATTGGGCGATAATAGATGCCACAGCGCTGGCAAACGGCGGAGGCAGCTTTGTTACATATTATTGGAGTTCCACCGAAAATAATGATACAGCTAGTTGGGACGTGCATATAATAAATGGCACTCAAACAATATTCGCAAAACACACCACTACAGATAGAGTTCGTGCTGTTCGGCGGTTTTAGAGTTCAACGAATAGCTATCGATTAAAAGGGCGGCTGAGGTCGCCCTTTTTTTCTTGCGACTCAAGGGATTGGTGTTATTTTATTAGGAAACAAAATAAAGGAGGACATTATGGGAACCTATGTGCCGTGGGAAGAAAAATGCAAACGCAGGAAAGCTGTCAAAGAACAACACAGGCAAACCCGTGAGAAAAGCAAAACCAAGAACGATGCCATCGCCAAAGTATTGCATAGGGAACTTCGAAACT